>Ga0255766_10000298_pt1 | contig 44513 bp, 44 predicted proteins | sample 071ome_23_FD_179966 | JGI IMG/M metagenome (GOLD analysis project Ga0255766, IMG submission 179966) | Coastal salt marsh microbial communities from the Groves Creek Marsh, Skidaway Island, Georgia - 071403BT metaG (version 2) | ecosystem: Environmental > Aquatic > Marine > Intertidal zone >...
AATTCAACAAAGATTTAGTGGAAATTTTTCAGACAAGATAGAAATTTTAACAAAAGAAATAGAAGTTATTGAAAATAACTCAAAAAATTTGCTTAAAAATATTAAAGTTTCAAATGGTTATTTAGAAGTTCCAGCTTCTTTATTTGAAAGAAATAATTATCAAACAAATTTAATAATTAACAATATTTCAAAATACTTAGGACAAGATGGAGCGCAATCTATTGACATAGAGAAAATTTTTAAAGCATTAAATGAAAATACTTCAGTAAGTTACTTTAAAAATTGGTACGTATCTAAACAACAAGGACTATTAGTTTTTGTAAATAAAGAAAAATGGAAAGAAAAAAAAGAAGAAAATCAACTCGGATATTTCCGATTTCAATTTTCTAATATTTCATCAATTAACAACTTATGGTGCTTGTCATTTAATGGTGATGAATCGCAAATAGAAATTAGAACATTTGAAGCTGGTGATACATTGCAGCATAAAGGAGGGACTGATAAAGTATCTGAAATTATGAGAAACTTTGGTATTAGAAATATTTTAAGAGAAGTGTGGCCAGTTGTGCTTTTCAAAGGTTCTATTGTTTGGATTCCAGGAATTAAAAAAGCTGAGCAAGCAAAAAATTTTGAATCTAATAATAATAATCTTATACTTATCACTTCAATAGAAAAGAGTGAGATTGAAAATATCTAAAATATTAATTTCTAAAGAAGAAATTGAAGCAAAAGTTTCAGAAATTGCAGATCAAATTAATAATGATTATCGAGATAAAGAGCTCATAATAATTGGAATTTTAAAAGGTGCGTTTATTGTAATAAGTGATTTAGCAAAGAATTTATCAGTAGATGTAACATTTGATTTTATGAGTTTAAAATCATATGAAGGATTAAGCTCAACTGGGCAAATAAAAATAGATAAAGATTTAGATACTGATATAACTGGAAAAAACATATTAATTGTTGAAGACATTTTAGATACTGGGTTGACTCTTTCACATTTAAAAAATTTACTAGAATCTAGAAACCCAAAAAGTATTGAGATGCTTTGCATTTTTGTAAAGAAAGATGTAGCAAAAGAACCTGTTGAAATTAAATATAAAGGTTTTGAAATAGGACCAGAATTTGTAGTGGGTTATGGATTAGATTACAACGGCAAATATAGAGAATTACCTTATTTAGCTGTACTTGCTGAAGACTAAGTAGGCTTACAAACCTAAAGGTATTAAATTAATATCATGGAAAAGAAGAAAGAAACTAAAAACAACAAATCATTTTGGTTGTATGTATTTCTTGGAGTCATAATATTTTTAGGTGTACAACAGTATAATTCAACTTTTAATTCACCTGAAGTTAGCTCTTTCTCAGAATTTAAAACTCAAATTAATAATGGAAATGTAACTGAAGCAACGATTAAAGAACAATCTAACCTTGTTGAATATAAACTTGCTAGTGGAGATACTTTATACCAGACTGAATATCCAGAAGGTTTTGAAGGTGAAGTCTTTCAACTTCTTATAGATCAAGATATAGTACTTTCTACCGATACAGAGCCAGCAGGTTTTCAAGACTATTTTTTTGCATTTTTACCATGGTTATTTCTTGCTGGATTTATGTTTTATATGTTTTCTCAAGTTCGTTCAAATGGAAATCAAATTATGCAATTTGGTAAATCTAAAGCAAAAGAATTAGACGAAGAATCTCCAAAAGTAACTTTTAAAGATGTTGCTGGAGTTGAAGAAGCAAAAGAAGAACTAGAAGAGATTAAAGAATTCTTAAAGTCTCCAGAAAAATTTAACAAACTTGGTGCAAAAATACCTAAAGGTGTTTTACTTGTAGGTCCTCCAGGTACTGGAAAAACTTTACTAGCAAAAGCTGTTGCTGGTGAAGCAGGTGTACCATTTTTTAGTATTTCTGGTTCAGATTTTGTTGAAATGTTTGTTGGTGTAGGAGCCAGTCGTGTAAGAGATTTATTTAAAAAAGCAAAAGATTCTTCACCAGCAATAGTTTTTATTGATGAAATAGATGCAGTTGGACGAATGAGAGGTGCTGGTCTAGGTGGTGGACATGACGAAAGAGAGCAAACTTTAAACCAGTTATTAGTTGAAATGGATGGATTCGAGACTAACCAAGGGGTCATACTTATGGCAGCAACAAATAGACCTGATGTTTTAGATCCAGCACTATTAAGACCTGGACGTTTCGATCGACAAGTAATTGTTGGTCGACCAGATTTAGCAGGAAGGACTGAAATATTAAAAGTACATTCAAAAGGTAAGCCACTTGCAAAGAATGTAAATTTTGAAACTTTAGCGAAACAAACACCCGGCTTTACTGGTGCAGATTTAGCTAACTTATTAAACGAAGCAGCACTTTTAGCTGCAAGAAAAAACAAAAAATCAATCAGTATTACTGACATTGAAAATTCCATAGATCGAGTTATGGCAGGACCTGAGAAAAAAAGTCAACTTATGACAGAAAATGAAAAAAAGATTATTGCGTATCATGAAACTGGCCATGCACTAGTTGGATGGGCTTTGCCTAATGCAGATCCAATACACAAAGTAACAATTATCCCACGCGGTAGAGCACTAGGATACACACAAGCGTTGCCAGAAACTGAAAAGTATCTTTCTTCTAAAGCAGAGTTGAAAGACAGATTAGCAATGTTGATGGGCGGAAGGGTGGCTGAAGAATTAATTTTTGCTGATCCAACAACTGGAGCTTCAAATGATATTGAAAAAGCTACTGACATCGCTAGAAAAATGGTAATGGAATTTGGTATGAGTGAAAAGATGGGACCGATGCTTTACGGTAGAGGAAATAGTGAAGTATTTCTTGGAAGAGACTATGGTCGACAACAAGACTACTCAGACGAAATAGCTTCTTCAATAGATGAAGAAGTTCGCAATTTATTAAATGAAGCCCATTTAATAGCTAGTAAAATTCTTAAAAAATTTAAAAAACAAATGGATGATATGGTAAAGCTTCTCCTTGAAAAAGAAACTATAAATAAAGAAGAAGTAGCAGAAGTATTCAAAAGTATAAAAAAAGTTAAAATAACTGGTTCTGGTACAACATTGAAATTAGCTCAATGACAAATAAAAAAGTTTCAGTTGAGTTGACCCAGGAATACTTAGCTGAATTTTTGTACCAAAATGTTAATTTACCTAAAGAAGAGTTGTTAAGTATTTCCAAAAAGTTTTTAGAACAACTTTCACAAAAGCTTAAAACATCAGATATCGAATCTTCTATTTTTTCATCATTAGAAGATGCATCACATACTCAACCAATTTATGTAAATGGTTTAAAATTTGTAAGTTTGTGCAAGCATCATTTAATGCCTTATTTTGGGTCAGTGAACATCGCAGTAATGCCAAAAAATAAAATTGCAGGTATTTCACAATTTAACAAGCTTGTTGAAACACTTTCTAATTCACTTTCACTTCAAGAAGAGTTAACTAAGAATATCTGTATTAGGATAAATGAAGCTTTAGATGCGGACGGAGTTTTTGTCCAACTAAAGGCTAATCATCTTTGCTCAGAAATAAAAAACAACAATAATGCAGTTTCTGAAATAGTTACTACATACTCAAGTGGTATTTATGAACTAGATTTCAACCTAAGAACTGAAGCTACTTTAAATTTTTCATAATTGCTTAACTGGGATCAAATTCTAGAAAACCTCCAAGAGCCCACTATGGGCATTATCAATGTAACTCAAGATTCATTTTCAGGTGATGGAGTTTTAGGTAATGATATTATGCTTTTTAAAAAATTTGAAAATGCAAAAAAAAATAACATCAAAATCTTAGATATTGGATGTGTTTCAACAAAACCAGGTTTTCAAGAGGTATCTTTAGTTGAAGAACAAGACAGGCTTTATTCTTTTTTAATTAACAAAAGCAATGATTTTATATATTCAATCGACACTATGAATGCCAATATTGCCAAAATAGCTTTGGATAATAATTTTTCAATAATCAATGATGTTGGTGGATTTTTATCTCAAGAAATGATTGATATAGGTCTTAAAACAAATGCAAACATCATTTTGGTTCATAGAAATCAAGAATCAATAACACTACATGAAAAAAAACAATTTAAAGATGTTGTTAATCAAGTAAAAAATGAGATATTAGATAAAGTTTCCGAGCTAATAAACCTAGGTATCAAAAAAGAACAAATTGCTATAGATCCTGGTTTGGGTTTTGGAAAAGAAATGAAAGATTCAGCAAAAATTCTAAAAAATATAGATCAATTTCAATTTGGGTATCCAATAGTTGTAGGATACTCAAATAAAAAGTTCCTACAATTTGTTGAATTATCTAGTGATGAAATATATAAACATTGTAAATCATCAGGAGTATCACTCATTAGGCTTCACCTAAATGACTAGATTTAAAATTAAGCTATTATATGTAACTGGAAGGAAAGTATGGCTGGATTAAAACCAAATGATTTTCATTGGATAATTGAAGGTAGATTAGCCGTTTCAGAATGTATTGGTGGTGGGGGCCTTACTCCAAGAAAAATTAGAAGAGAAGAAGAAGTGCAGTGGTTAAAAAGCCAAGGCATAAATTCAATTTTTTCACTACTTGATTCAGACTTTAATCTAAAGAATTATCAGGAAGTTGGTTTTAGAACTTATCATTTTCCTCTTGGTGAAGAAATAGATAAAGATTCACTAAAAATCATTTTTGAAGCTATTAAAGAAGCTCTTTCTGATAAAGATAGGAAACTATTAATACATAGAGAAATATTAGATGAAGAAATACCGGGTATTCTTGCTGGTTATTTAATTTATTCAAAATTACTCAAAGATCCTATTCTTGCTAGAACTATTCTTGAAAAAATACTCGAGAAACCACTTTCTCCAAAAGCAATAGCACTTATACCTTCAAATTAAATTATGTCATTTGACATATCTATTAGCAAAATTCAAACCGTTGGTTGTCATGGAATATATGAACATGAGAAGAATTATCCACAAAAATTTGAAATTGATCTTATGATTAATTTCGAAAAAAAAGTTTCAGATGATATTTCTGAAACTTTAAATTATGAAATTCTAATTGAAGAAACAATAAATTTTGTTAAAAACAATTCTTACAATTTAATTGAAACACTTGCCTACAACTTGGTTTATCACATGAAATCACTTGATATTTTATCTAACTTCAACACAGCATTTGAAATAAGTATCACAGTTTTTAAACCTGAGACAAAGTTAAATGAAATATCAGAAAATATATCTGTCAGGTATAGTGAAAAATTTTCCTAATATTTTTTTATCTTTAGGGTCAAACATTGGAGATAAAAAATTAAATATAACAAATGCTTTATTTGAGCTTTCTGAGTACGTAAATATCAAAAAAGTATCTTCACTTTATGAATCCGACCCTCTTTTATTTGAAGACCAAGATAATTTTTACAACTTAGTAATCGAAATAGAATATGAAGAAACAGCTCTTGATTTATTGAATATTATAAAAAATATCGAAATTAAACTTGGAAGACAATCAACATTTAGATATGGACCAAGAGTTATAGATATTGATATTCTATTTTTTAATAACCAAGTAATTCAAGAAGAAAATTTAACAATACCTCATTACGATTGGCATAATAGAAAATTTGTAGTTGAACCACTTTCTGAGTTGATAAATCAAAAAATATTAATTGATGAATCAAATATTATTAATCAAAATATTAAAAATATAGGTAATATTATTTATTAAGTACGGGCACCAAGTATAGGGCACGATAATGACTCAAATATTAGAAAAAATTGATACAAGTATATATAGCCTTGAAAAAGTTTTTGTTCCAACCATGGGTGCTTTGCATGAAGGTCATATTGCATTAATCAAAGAAGCTAAAAAGTTTGATATTCCAATACTCTGCTCAATTTTCGTCAATCCTACTCAGTTCAATGATAAAAATGATTTTAAAAACTACCCAAAAAATTTAAACAAAGATATTGAAATATTAAATGAATTGGGAGTAGATTTTATATTCACACCTAAAGAAAATTACATATATAAAGAAAATCAATACGATAATATTTCATCTGGTTATATCGGCACTCTATTTGAAGGTAAATCAAGACCCGGGCATTTTGATGGAGTATTAACTGTTGTAAAAAGACTATTTGAACTAGTAAATCCTAAAATAGCAATTTTTGGAGCAAAAGATGCTCAACAATTATTTCTCATTAAAGAGATGATTGAAAAATATTTATTACCAATTTCAATAGTTGAATGCCCAACCGTTCGTGAAAAAAGTGGTCTAGCTTTGAGTAGTAGAAATCAATTACTAACTAGCAAGGGAAAAAAAGAAGCTCAAAAAATATTTCAAAATTTGATTTTTGTTTCAAATTTATATTCGAAAAATAAGGATATTAACTTGGCTACACAACAAGGAATTGAAAGATATAAAAAATTGAATCTTAAATACGATTATTTAGAAGTAGTGGATAAAAATACTTTTCAGTATCCTGATGAGAGCACACAAGAATTATTATTTTTAACTGCGGTTTATGTAGATAATATAAGATTGATTGATAATTTGAATGTAAAAATATGACAAAGATAATAGCTGCAGATATTGGAAATACTGAAACAACTATTGGAATAAAGCATCATTCTAATTGGACGTCTTATAGATTTACAACAAGAGACAGCTACACACCTGATGAGCTACTTGCTTTATTCAATTCTACTTTTCAACTTAATAATGAAACAATAAGAGAATTCAACGGCTCCATTGTTTGTTCGGTGGTGCCTCAACTTACAAATAATCTAACTCAAGCACTGAGTACTTTTATAGAAAAAGATCCAATCGTTGTTGGACCAGGTGTAAAAACTGGCTTAAAGGTTAATATTGATAATCCAAAAGAGTTAGGTCCAGATCGAATTGCTAATGCTGTTGCAGGTTTTGAAATAGCTAACACAGATGTAATTATTGTTGATTTAGGTACAGCAACTACATTTGATGTTGTGACTAAAAATAAAGAATACTTAGGTGGGGCTATTGCTCCAGGTATAAAAATTAGCCTAGATGCCTTGACCTCGAGAACAGCATCATTAAAGTCAGTTGAGTTAAATTTACCAACTAAAGTTATTGGTAAAAATACATACGAAGCTATTCAAAGTGGGCTACTAATTGGCCATGCTTCAATGATTGAAAATATGTTAGAGAGAATAATTTTGGAGCAAGGATTTACGCCTAAGGTAATTTTAACTGGTGGGTTAAGTAGGATAGTTTCAGATGCAATTCAGGTTAATGTTGAAGTAGTCGAAAGTCTTACTCTGGATGGACTTGAAGCAATATATAAATTAAATAATTAGGCTATAAGTGTGACAGAACTATCAAAATCAGAAAGTCAAATTTACTCTCTTAGAAAAGAGAAAGAAGAAGCTATTAGAAAATCTAAAATTCCTTCTTTTCCAACTTATTACGAAAATACTACATATGCTTCAGAAATTATTAGTCTTCACACCAACCTTGAAGATGGAGAAAAAACGGAAATTATTACATCTGCTAGAGGAAGGATTGTCAATATAAGAAGTTTTGGAAAGCTAACTTTTATGGATTTAAAAGATTTCAGCGGAAAAATTCAGCTAGTTGTATCAAAAGAAGACTTACCTGAAGACTTAATTGAGTATGTAGAAAATTACGATGTAGGAGATATTGTCGGTGTCTCTGGAACAATTATGAAAACAAAAAAAGGTGAAATTTCAATTAAAGTTACAGAAAGTGTTTTACTTTCAAAATCTTTAAGAAATTTTCCAGAAAAATGGCATGGTTTAAAGGATAAAGAGACAAGATTTAGACAAAGATATCTTGATTTTTTAGTTAACGAAGAAGCGAATAAGACAATTCAAACTAGATTCCAAGTAATTAAATTAATTAGAGAGTTTATGGACTCTAAACAATTTATAGAAGTTGAAACTCCGTCTTTACAGCCAAAAGCAGGAGGAGCAATTGCTAGACCATTTACAACTCACCACAATGCGATGAGTATTGATATGTTTTTAAGAATTGCACCTGAGCTCTACCTCAAAAGATTAATAATTGGTGGGTTTGAGAGAGTTTATGAAATAGGAAAAGTATTTAGAAATGAAGGTATAGATATGACCCATTCACCTGAGTTTACAATGATGGAAAGTTACCAAGCGTATACCAATGTTGAAGGTGTTATGGATATGGTTGAAGAAATGTGTAATTATGTTCTCTCTAAATTAAATATTGAAACAGAGCTTGAATATATTGAAACAAAAGCAGATTTTTCTTTCCCTTGGAAGCGAGTTAGTATGTTTGAACTAGTTAATAACAAATTCAATTTAAATATTGATTTTGATTCTGACTTAAAATCTATGCTTCAAACATTAGAAAGTAAGCATGGGCTTAAATATAATTCTGAAAGTATAGGTTCACTAGTATTTGAATTATTTGAAAACCATGTTGAAAAAGAAATTGTTGATCCAACTTTTGTGACTGAATATCCTAAAGAAGTTTCACCTTTTGCAAGAGAAAGCAAAGAGAAAAAAGGTATTACAGAAAGATTTGAATTATTTGCTTTTGGAAGCGAGCTAGCAAATGGATTTTCAGAATTAATTGATCCAGAAGATCAAGAAGAGAGGCTAAAAAAACAAGCTCTAAAGAAAAATGCTGGTGATGAGGAAGCTCATGTTGAAGACAAGGAATACATTGATGCTTTAGAATATGGCTTACCCCCAACAGGTGGATTAGGTTTTGGAATTGATAGATTTATTATGATGTTAACTAACAATGAATCGATTAGAGAAGTCATAGCTTTTCCGCATTTAAAGCCAGAAAATTAATTAGTTCTATTAATTAAATAGCTATTTATATTTTCAAGAACACTAAATAATTCATGATTTTTAAGATTATAAATAGCTTCAACGCTTTTATTGTAATATCGATTTATCACGTCTTTTGTTTCACTGATAATTTGTGGATTTTTAAATTCTTTCAAAACTTCAGTAACTTCAATTTTACCTTCACTTATTCCCTGTAAAATTTCTGAAAATTTTTCTTTATTATGATTTAATGAAATTAAAACTGGAAGAGTATAAGTACCCTCTAAAAGGTCGTTTCCAGCTGGTTTTCCTAGCACTTCACTAGTTGATGTAAGATCTAATAAATCATCTGAAATTTGAAATAAAATTCCACAATTCCACCCCCAGTTACTTAATGCATCAACAACTTCTTCATCAGCATTTGAAGCTATCGCTCCAAGTTTTGCACTTGTCCTAATTAAGCTTGCAGTTTTTCCTTCAATTACTTTCATGTAGTCATCAATAGAATGGTTTAGGTCATAAGAAATTTCTATTTCTTTAGTTTGCCCCTCAACTAACTCTGCATAAGTTGATGCAAGAAGTTTTACAGATTCCAATCCAAGTTGTTCAGCAGCGAGCTCTGAAGATCTTGCAAGGAGGTAGTCTCCAGCAAGTATTGATAATGTTGAGTTCCATTTAGAGTTTGAGCTTTGAACACCTCTTCTTGTTGTAGCATTATCAATAACATCATCATGATAAAGGCTCCCAATATGAATTAATTCAACTGCAACACCAGCATCTATAACCTTCGAAGTGTTTACTGGATCACCAAATTTTCCAGCTAATAATGCGATTAATGGTCGAAACCTCTTTCCACCTGCTTTAATTAGATATTGAGATATCTCTTCAAGATATTTATTTTGTGAACTAGAAACTTCTATTAACCTTTTTTCAAGATTAGTTAAATTAATCCAAATGTCTTCATGAGGTATAATTTTTTTTATTTCTGAGCTATTCATACTAAAAGGATACGTTAAATGTATAAATACATGTAATTTTCATTTAAGTGTATAAACGAGTAGTTATTATTATTAGAACATGTTTGAAAGATTTACAGATCGAGCTAGAAGAGTAGTTGTACTTGCACAAGAAGAAGCAAGAAGATTAAATCATAACTACATTGGTACCGAACACATCTTACTTGGTCTTATCCAAGAAGGAGAAGGTCATGCTGCAAAGGCATTAGATGAGTTAAATATTAACATCGATAGCGTTAGAACTGAGGTTGTTGAAATTATTGGAGAAGGTCAGCAATCACCAAGTGGACACATTCCATTTACCCCGAGAGCAAAAAAAGTTTTAGAATTATCGCTAAGAGAAGCTCTTCAACTTGGCCATAACTATATTGGCACTGAACACATCTTACTTGGACTAATAAGAGAAGGAGAAGGCGTTGCAGCACAGGTACTTAAAAAACTAGGAGCTGAACTTTCTCAAGTACGACAAACTGTAATTAAGTTAATATCTTCAGCTGGTGAATCAAAGAAAGAACAATCAGCAACAACTGGAGGGAGAGAGAGACCTGGCTCAGGTACTGGATCAGCAATTCTTGATCAATTTGGAAGAAATTTGACTCGAATGGCAAAAGAGGGAAAACTCGATCCTGTCATTGGTAGAACAACTGAGATTGAGCGAGTAATGCAAATTTTATCAAGAAGAACTAAAAACAATCCAGTATTGATTGGAGAACCTGGAGTTGGAAAAACTGCAATCGTCGAAGGTTTAGCACAAAAAATTGTCTCCGGCGATGTTCCTGTAACTTTAGAAGGAAAACAGATTTATACGCTTGATTTGTCAGCTTTAGTTGCAGGTTCTAGATATAGAGGTGATTTTGAAGAAAGGCTCAAAAAAGTTCTCAAAGAAATTCGTACTAGAGGAGATATAGTTTTATTTATTGATGAGATCCATACATTAGTTGGAGCTGGTGCAGCCGAGGGAGCAATTGATGCTGCATCAATATTAAAACCTATGCTTGCGAGAGGTGAACTCCAAACCATTGGTGCAACTACTTTAGAAGAATTTAGAAAACATTTTGAAAAAGATGCTGCATTAGAAAGAAGATTCCAATCTGTTCAAGTTGATGAGCCTAACCTCTCTGATGCAATCGAAATTTTAGATGGATTAAAAGACAGATATGAAGTTCACCATGGTGTTCGTTATACTGATCAAGCAATTGCTTCAGCAGTAAACATGGCCGACAGATATATTTCTGACAGATTTTTACCAGACAAAGCAATAGATTTAATAGATGAAGCTGGAAGTCGTATGAGAGTTTATAAAAAACCACTCGAAGGAAATAAAAAAGATTTATCTGATAAATTAAAAAATTTAAGAGAACAAAAAATTGATGCTGTTCAATCTCAGTTATATGAAAAAGCTGCACAAATAAGAGATCAAGAAAAATTACTTCTTGATGAAGTATCTTCTATACAGTCAGACGGAGTCTCAGAAATTGAAATGGTAATCGATGAAGAAGAAATTGCAGAAGTACTAGCTCAATGGACAGGAATTCCAGTACATAGATTAACTCAAGAAGAAACAGCACGTTTATTAGATATGGAAACTGAATTGCATAAGAGAATAATTGGACAAGAAGAAGCTATCTCAGCAGTATCAAAAGCAATTAGAAGAACAAGATCTGGATTAAAAGATCCCAAAAGACCATCTGGTTCATTCATATTTTTAGGTCCTTCTGGGGTAGGTAAAACAGAAACTGCAAAAACTTTAGCCGAATTTCTTTTTGGAGATGAAGATTCTTTAATACAGATTGATATGTCCGAATACATGGAGAAACATACGGTAAGTAGATTAATCGGTTCACCACCAGGTTATGTTGGATATGATGAAGGTGGTCAATTAACAGAAGCTGTCAGACGCAAACCTTTTAGTGTTGTTCTTTTAGACGAAGTAGAGAAAGCTCATCCTGACGTATTTAATACGTTATTGCAGATTTTAGAGGATGGTAGGCTAACAGATGCTCAAGGAAGAACAGTTGATTTTAAAAACACCATAATTATAATGACATCAAATTTAGGAACAAAGGATTTAGCTAAAAATATAGGATTTAGTAATTTTTCAGATTCAGATAATTACGAAAAAATGAAATCAAAAGTTGCAGAAGAACTAAAAAGATATTTTAAACCAGAGTTTTTAAACAGAATAGATGAAACAATTGTATTCCATGAGTTAACACTTGATGAAGTCAAAGAAATTGTTGATTTGATGCTTGAAAGAGTTCACAATCAATTAAAGAATTCTGATTTAGAAATAGTGCTTTCTGATGACGCTAAAGAATTTTTAGCAACTGAAGGTTATGACAGGGAATTTGGAGCTAGACCACTTAGAAGATCAATTCAAAGATTATTGGAAGATCCATTGTCAGAAGAATTACTTTTAGGTAAATATAAAGCAGGCTCAACTATTGTTGTCTCATTTAATAAGGAAACTAAATTACTCGAGTTTGAATCCGTTGAAGCACCTGAAGAAACACCTTTAGATTTTGTAGATTCTGAATCATAAATAGACTACAATTTTTTAAGTGAAGTTCATAATTGACACAGATCCAGGAACTGATGATGCAGTTGCAATTTTAATAGCTTTAGCAAATTTTAGCGATGATGAATTGCTTGGTATAACTACTGTTGCAGGAAATGTTGGAGTTGAAACTGGTACTACAAACGCATTAAGAATTCTTGAACATGCAAATAGAAACAAAATACCTGTGTTTAAAGGTGAATCAAAACCATTAAATAGGGATTTACTGACCGCAGAATGGGTTCATGGTACAGATGGACTAAATGGAGTTAATTTCCCAATACCAACTAAAAGTCATGAAGAGATTGGAGCAGTCGATTTCATTATTGATACCTTACATAATTCTTCGGAAAAAATAACTTTGTGTGTTCTTGGGCCAATGACAAATATTGCTAAAGCAATTTTAGAAAAACCTGAAATAACTTCAAAAATTGAACAAATAATTTTTATGGGAGGAAGTGCTAAACATGGAAACACTACTCCTGTTGCAGAATTTAATATTTTAGTTGACCCCGAAGCAGCAAAAATTGTTTTAGATTCAGGAACAAATCTTATCATGATGGGTTTAGATGTCACACATCAGGCGATTTCTACTCAAGAAAGATTAGAAAATATTTTAAGAACAAATACTAAAACTGGAGAGTTCATGGTAGGTTTGATGGGCTCACTCGCTGACTTAGAAATAGTCAAAAAGAAGTTCCCAGATGGTACACCTATACATGATGCATTTGTCACAGCCTACTTAGTAGATATGTCCTTAACTTCTGGAGAATTAGTAAATGTAGAAGTAGAAACTGAATCAACGTTAACACTTGGACAAACTGTAGTCGACATTAATAATATTTCAGGTAGGAAAAAAAATGTTTTTTGGATGAATAAAGTTAGTGATGAAAAGTTATTTGAGATTATTACCACCTCAGCAAAAAAATTACCATAAAAACCAATAATTTCAGAAATCTAATAAGACAAAATTAAAAATAGTAGATACAATTATTTCGATCATTATTTAAATAATGAAGGAGTAAAAATAAATGATTACAAGAAAAAAATCCGTTATTTTACTTCTGTCGTTAATGTTAATTCTCTCTGCTTGTGGTGGAGGAACTGACGCAACAACTGATGAAGCTGCTGAACCAGCTGCTGAAGAAACTCTTGATTCTCCAGCAACAACAGCTGCTCAAGCCGAATCAGAGCCAGAAGTAGAAAAACTTAAAGTCGGAATTGTACTAGGTGCGCTTGGTGACCGATCTTTTATGGATTCAGCTAAAAGAGGATTTGATCAAGCAGTTGCAGATCTTCCTATTGAAGGTGACTTTATAGAAGCAGAGGAAACTGAAAGAGCAGCAGCTTATCAGAACTTTATTGCTGATGGAAAAGATTTAATTATTGGAATTAGCTTTTCTGAAGCAGAAAGAATTAAGGAAGCTGCTTTGGCAAACCCAGATATTCAATTTGCTATTGTCGATATGGTTGTGACTGACGATGATGGTAATCTTTTACCAAACGTTGCAAATATCGTATTTAAAGAGCACGAAGGATCTTTTGAAGTTGGTTATATAGCTGCAAAACTTTCTAAAACTGGAAAAGTAGCTTTCATGGGTGGAATGGATGTTCCAATTATTAGAAAGTTCCAAACTGGTTGGGAAGAAGGCGCTAAATATGCTAATCCTGATGTAGAATTTTGTTCTGGTTATGCCGGAAGCTGGGGCGACCCTGCAAAAGGTAAAGAAATTGGTCTAAGTTGTTTTGAACAAGGAGCAGATGTTATCTTTGCTGCTGGTGGAGCAACAGGTGATGGGGCTTATGAAGCAGCAGCTGAAACAGGAAATTATGCTGTTGGTGTAGACTCAAATCAAGACTATATACAACCAGGATCAATGATTACTTCAATGATGAAAGGTGTTGACAAATCAGTTTACAAAGTTATTCAAGATACTTTAGCTGCAAATGGACAAGTATTTAGTTCAATTGACAGTTATGGATTAGCTGAAAACTTTGTTGGATCAACTTGGTTAGTCGACGGAACAAACTTATTCAAAGAAGAAAATCCAGACTTAGCTGCTGAAATTGATGCAATTCTCGAAGAAGTTGCTGATGTTAGAGCAAAAATTATTTCTGGTGAAATTGTAGTTACCGACGTAACAGCTGGTGGCTAAATAAATTTATTTCTAGCCCAAGGAGACTTGGGCTAGAAACTTTAAAATCTATATGGTTAAATCACAAAAAGAAATTGCAATAGAATTAAAAGGTATAACAAAGACTTACCCAGGTGTAGTTGCAAATGACAATGTAGATTTTAAAGTTTACAAAGGTGAGATTCACGCATTAGTTGGTGAAAACGGTGCTGGTAAGTCAACCTTAGTTAAAATTTTATACGGAATAGAACAACCAGACTCAGGTGAAATTTATGTCGAAGGTTCAAATGTAAAAATTAATAAAGTTGAAAAGGCTATAGAGCTTGGGATTGGAATGGTCCATCAAGAGTTTCATTTAGTTCCTTCTTTTACTGCTGCTGAAAATATTGGACTAGGAGACGAACCAAAAACAAAAATTGGATTTATAGATTGGGATAAACTCAATCAAGACGTTTCTGAAATTGCTACTAAATATGGATTAGATTTAGATCCAACTTTAAAAATGATTGATGCTTCAGTTGGTACCCAACAAAGAACTGAAATATTAAAGACACTTTATAGGAATGCAAATATTTTAATCCTTGATGAACCAACAGCAGTTTTAACGCCCCAAGAGACTGATGAATTATTTGAAGTAATTAGAAGTCTTGTTAACGAAGGAAAAACTGTAATATTCATAACACATAAATTAAGAGAAGTAATGGAAATTTCTGATCGTGTAACTGTTATGAGAGATGGTAAAGTCCAAGGTGTAACTGAAACAAATCAAACTTCACCAGCTGAACTTGCAAAGCTAATGGTTGGAAGAGAAGTATTTTTAAAAGTTGATAAAACTGACTCTGATCCTAAAGATGTAGTTTTAGAACTAAAAAATTTATGGGTTCATGACTCTAGAGGTTTACTTGCAATCAAAAATTTTAATTTGGAAGTTAAAAGTGGAGAAATTGTTGGCATAGCTGGGGTAGATGGTAATGGGCAAACAGAACTTGTAGAGGCTTTATCTGGATTAAGACCAACTAGTAAAGGCGAAATTATTTTTGAAAACAAGAATATTGAAAAATTATCACCACGAAAAAGAAGAAGATTAGGACTATCACATATTCCTGAAGATAGAGCAAACACCGGACTTAACTTAAGACTTGATATTTGGGAAAATCTTATTGGTACTTCGTATTTTCGTAAACCATTATCAATAAGCGGAATTATTAGCATGAAAAATATTGTTAAACACAGTAAAGATTTAAAAGAAATATATGATATTAGAACCCCTGGTGTTTTTATTAAAGTTCAATCATTATCAGGAGGAAATCAACAAAAAGTTGTAATTGCACGAGAGCTTTCTGAAGATCCAACACTAACTATAGCTTCACAACCTACTAGAGGTGTTGATATTGGAAATATTGAAGCAATACATAAAAAATTAGTTGAAATTAGAGATAATGGTAAAGCTGTCTTACTTATTTCAGCAGAGCTTGATGAAGTAATGTCCGTTGCGGACAGAGTAGCTGTTATTTACGAAGGAGAAATTGTAGCTTGGGTTAATCCAAGAGAGGTAAACCAGGAGCAAATGGGCTTATATATGGCTGGTATTAAGGATTAATAATGGATAAATTTTCTTTTAAAGATGTTTTAATACTCATAGCAGGTGTAATCATAACTCTTGGTGTAGCTTGGGTAATTCTTACAGTTACTGGTTTTGTGCCTGGAGAGATAGCAAAACTATTTTATGAAGGTGCTGTAGTTGGTCAAAGAAATATTATGAACACATTAAATATAGCTACACCATATATTTTAACTTCAATTGCAACTGTGATTTCATTTAGGGTAGGAATGTTTAACATCGGTATTAACGGCTCCATGTATATTGGAGGACTATATGCTGCTTGGGCAGGATATAAATTTACAAGCCTCGGTCATATCTCACATGTATCTTTAGCTTTAGCAATCTCAATAATTTGTGGTAGCTTATGGATGCTTTTGCCTGCTTTGCTCAAAGTTTATGCTGGTGTAAGTGAAATAATTTCTACAATTATTCTAAATTTTGTGGCTGTGTTATTTGTATCCTATATGGCCAACGGTCCTTTCAGAGCTGATCCAATAGCACCTGCTACACCAAGAATATTAGAAACTGCAGAGCTAAAACAATATTTTCCTAATTCCCAATTTAATACAGGATTTTTTATTGCTGTGATAGTTGCATTTTTGACTTATTTTATTCTTAAAAAAACTACTTTTGGTTATGAGTTAAGGTCTGGTGGTGATGGATTAGTTGGTTCATACCCTTCAAGATACAGTTCTTATCTTGGAATACCCACTGACAGATCGGCTATAACAGGAATGTTAATTTCTGGAGGACTTGGAGGACTTGCTGGTGGAATTGAAATATTAGGGAATGCTAGATATTTTTATCAAGAACTGGCATTTAATCAAGGTTTTGACGGTATTTTGATCGCAATTGTCGGCAAGTTAGAACCATTAGGTGGTTTAATAGCTTCATTATTTTGGAGTGCTTTAAAAAACGGTGGTTTATTTGTTGACTATAAAACAGAAGTATCGCGTGAAATTGTTGTAATTCTTTTATCAATTTTAATATTCTTTGTTAGTGCTCAAAAACTAGTTTCTGCACTCGAGAAATTCAGCTTTGTTAGAAAGCTAGATTCAATATTTTCAAGGAGAATTAAATAATGGAATGGTTAGAGATTTTTGATATCTCTTTATTTAGAAGCTTAATTAGAAGTGCAACGCCAATTGCACTGATAGGATTTGGTGCTGCTATGTGTTCTGCAGCCGGGGTTTTAAATATTGGTCTTGAAGGAAAAATGTTAAATGCCGCTTTTGTAGGTGTTGCTGCAAGTTATTACTCAGGAAGTGCTCTGACAGGATTCATCTGGGGTGTTTCAGCAGGAGTGATAACAGCAATTTTATTCGGCGTGCTAAGTTTTAATTTAGGAGCAGATGAAGTTTTAGCTGGACTAGCTATTAATATATTTGCATTAGCATTAACAAGATATCTACTAGAAACATTGTTTAAAAGAAGAGGTTTTTTCTCTGATCCATCAATTCAAGGCATAGACCCTATTGAGTTTGAGTTTTTAAAAGACACTCCATTTGAAAAAATATTATCTGGTTATACACCTTCAATATATTTAGTTTTTTTATTAGCTTTTTTACTATATCTGGTTTATTACAAAACTAGATTAGGTACTGCTATACGTGCTACTGGTGAAAATCCGGAGGCAGCTAAAGATGCAGGAATCAACACTTTAAGGATGAAATGGTTGGTTGTGATTTTTTCAGGAGTTTTAGCTGGTATTGGAGGAACTTTTCTTTCGCTTGAGAATATGACTTTATTCACAGAAGGAATGTCGGCAGGAAAAGGCTATATTGGTTTAGTAGCTTCTTCTTTTGGCAACAATACCCCATTAGGCGTTTTTGGTGCAAGTTTATTTTTTGGATTAGGTGACGCAATTGGCATTAGATTACAGGGTGTTTATGAACTAGACTCTCGACTGATACTTATGATTCCATATGCGTTAACTGTTATTGTGCTGATACTTATTGGTATAAGGCAGAGACTTAGAGTTAGACCAGTTCCGATTAACGAAGACTAGATTACTATTAAAAAGTTTTATAAATCTGATTACATTATTGAAAACAAAGACGTTATTCATAACAATTCAGTATTAGTAATAGTTAATTCTCATGTCGAAAAAATTGTTAAATATGAAAGCTTATCAAACGAAGAAAAAAATACCGTTATAGAATTTGGAAATAAAATTATTTCTCCTGGGTTCACCAATGCTCATTCTCATGTTGGATTAGTTTCAGTTAAAGGTCTAGGGTATGCTTCAGCAAGTGCACTATATGATGTTATGTGGGGAGTTGAACCTTCTTTAACAGGCGATTATGTATTTAAAATATCACTTCTTGGAATGATGGATGCATTAAAATCTGGTACCACCTCAATAAATGACCACTACTTTTTTGCTGATAATGTTGCACAAGCTGCTTTGCACATTGGAATTAGAGGATTCATTGGGCACACCATTATGACAGAATATGGACCTTGGGTTGGCAGTGAACAAATCGATTATGCAAAAAATTTTATAGACAAATGGGAAAATACAGAAACAATTCACCCGATTTTAGCTCCACATGAAACTTCTACTGTAGATCCAAAAACATTAATTGAGTTAAGTGAATATGCTAAAGAAAAAAACTTAACGACACATATGCATTTGTCTCAAACCCAAAAAGAGATGGATTATATAAAAAGTAAATACAACAAGTCACCAATTGAACACGTTTATAGCCTAGGAATTTTAGATAAAAATGTTATTGCAGCTCATTGTAATGTTGTTGACGAAAACGATTTAGAAATTTTAGCTCAAACAGGTGCATACCCAGTCTTTTGTCCCACTACTCATGGATTAGGTGGAAAAGTTCTAGATACATATAAATTAAATCAACTTGGTTTAAGTTGGGGGATAGGTTCCGACTGTTCAGGTGGAAACGATGACTATGACATGCTAGAAGAAATGAGAGCAACGCTTATTTTACATAATTCAAAAAATCAAAATAATAAAATTACACCAAAAGATGTTTATCAGATTGCGACTTCTATGAATATAAACAGGATTAGTCAAGGTAAGCAAAGTGGAACATTAGAAAATGGACAAAACGCAGATTTTATTGTAATCGATTGTTTAAACTCTAAAATGCAACCTTTACATGATGTAGTCAACAACATAGTAACATGTGCTAGCAATAATGAAGTAACCGATGTTTTTGTAAATGGTAAAGAAGTAATCAAGAACTCAAAATTTATGAATGTTGATGAAAATGAACTAATAGAAGATGCAATTTTAACAATTAATGAACTTATGAGTAAAGCAGGTTTTAAAGAAAAAATAGAAAATGGGGAATTTAAGTGATGGCTTATACTTCATTACATGATCATCTCGACGGAGGTTTGAGGGCAAATACAATTATCGAAATTGCAAATAAGAAGAATATCCACCTTCCTTCTGAAAATGAAGATGAGTTAAAAAAATGGTTTTTTGAAAATATCTCTACAAAAAAGAACCAAGTATTTAAAAAATTTGAACTAACGATTTCTGTAATGCAAGATGAAGATTCTATTGAAAGGATAACATACGAGTCAGTTCAAGATTTGCGTGAGGATAATGTTGAGTATGCTGAGCTAAGATATGCTCCACTACAACATATTTCTCAAGACTTGATGCCACAACAGGTTGTTGATGCAGTGAACAGAGGATTAATAAGTGCTGAAATAGATTTTGGTGGAGAATTTTATAGTATTTTATGTGCAATGCGACAAAATAACGATTCAGATCAAGTAGCTGAACTTGCTATAAATAATATAAACACAAAAGTTATAGGATTTGATTTAGCTGGACCAGAATTTATGAATCCTCCTTCAAAACACTTAAAAGCAACTAATTTAATAAATAATTCTGGAATTGGATTAACAATTCATGCAGGTGAAGCTGCTGATTTAAGTTATATAGAGGATGCAGTTTTTAATTGTAAAACCCAAAGAATTGGACATGGTTGGCAAATAATTGAAGGATGCCAGGAAATAGATAATATTTATTATCCGAAGAGCAAAATAGCTGAATATATAATTGCAAATCAAATTCCTCTTGAAATATGTATAAGTTCAAATGCAAAATCCGGAGCAAGCAGCGTTACGTTTGAAAGTCACCCTGCAGTAAAACTTTTAAGATCAGGATTCAATGTGACTTTAAATTCTGATAACAGATTAATGGCAAAAACTAAACTTTCAAATGAGTTCAAAATTGCTAAGGATAAAGGTCTAACAGATGAAGAAGAAATTCAGCTCATCAAAAATAGTGTTAACGCTAGATTTACAAACTTAAATTAAAGATCCAAAATTGTTGAAGCAATAAGCATACTTCCAGTTTCTATAGAATTAACAGCCCTATCAGTAATTGTTGCATCAGCAAATTCGGGTTGATGGTTTACAATTTTTCCATCATCCTCAACAATTTGTAAGAAAGCATGCAAAGCTGGAACAATTTTTGAAATATTACCAAAATCAGTGGAACCATTTTTTGTTTGATCAAAATGTTGATTTGTTTTCATATCTATTCCAAGTTTCGTAGCATTCTCTAAGAATATATTTTTAAGTTTAGAATTCGTTACTAAATTTTCATAGGTACCATTTCCATTAATAATATTTAATTTACATCCTGTGGCATTAGCGGCACCTTTAAAGCAATTTAATAGTTTTTTTTCAAGTTTGTATAGGTCTTTAGTTTTTTGAGATCTAATCATCCAACTTGATCTTGTATATTCTGGAATTATATTTGGTGAATAACCTCCATCTGTAATAATTCCATGAACTTTTTCAGTTGGTTCAAGCTGCTGTCTAAGAACACTTATAGAATTGTAAGCAATAATCTGAGCATCCAGAGCATTTTTACCAATATAAGCTGAGCCAGAAGCATGAGCTGCTTTTCCATGAAATTCAATATCTAGTTGTTTAACAGCGATCATTAATGGGTCAACTTCGTTTCTTGTAGCTGGATGAATCATTAGTGCAAAATCTGAATTATCAAATACTCCATTTTCAATTAATTTTATTTTTCCTCCTCCACCTCCGTTTGGGTAAGTCAGAGGAATTATTTCTTCAGCAGGACAACCAACAAGTTCAATTGAAAAATTTAATTTATCGAGATGCTTCGAAAGTAAGTAAAAAGCTCCAATCCCAATTGAAGTAATTAAATTATGACCACATGCATGTCCAACTGTAGGTAAAGCATCATATTCAATACAGATTGAAACTTTATTTTTATATTTGTTATTAAGAGAAGTGGTGAATGCAGTTGGAATATTTTTGTAATGTTTAAAACTCAAATTTTTGATTTTTTTATTTAAAACGGTTTTTATTTTTTTAACAGATTCAAATTCAACATAGCCAAGCTCAGGGTTCTTATATAAAGACTTGTTAAGTTTTATTAGATCATTTTTAATAGACTGATAATCTGTTTTTAAATTTTCAAGATTTTCCAAATTATCCTCTACCGTAGAATGTTATTTCTTGAATAGCACATTCAGTAAATGCAGGTGCTCCATTCAACTCTTCTCCAGGATAAGCACTTAAAATTTGAATTGTTATATTAGAAGTTGAAGTATTTAAATCTATCCACTGTGTTGATGAGTTTTGATTTTCGAGTTCCTTCTCAACCGAAAATTCTGACTCATCTGATGTAATTAAGATATCTCTTGCTTTGAAATTTCTGGTAAAAGACTTAGTATCGTCTAAATTTTCAAAAGTTAAAAACTCGATATAAATTTCCTTTGCAAATGCAAACTCTAACGTAGCATCTTGGCACTCTAAACCTTTATCTTGCCAAGAAGATGGCTCTCTGTCATAAAGGCTTTCACACGTCCAACCTTCTCCATAAGTACTAGACGACGAACATGAAAAAGGGAATTGAATTTGTAAATTACTTTTTACAGTTGTAGAAGTGCTTGTAGTAGTTGATTGTTGGACAATTTGAACTTCTTCAATCACCTCTTCAGCAATATTTTGATTGTAATAATAACTTGCTGCTGCAATTAGAGGTATTACAACAGCCAAAAAGAAGACGGCTCTTATTCCAGGCACCTCCTTTCTTGTAGGTAAGCTTGTTGCACCGTAACTAGATAATGGTTTTATTAATAACTGACCACAGTCATTACAATATTTCACAGATGGAGGGTTTAAAGCTTTACAATTTGAGCATTTGAGTTGAGGTATCCTTGTTCTCTTTTCCTTAGGTTGTTCTTCGCTGGTTTTACTTCCGCTAACTTCACCTAATCTTAAACCTAACCACTCTCCACAGCTTGAACAAAACTCAAGTTGAGAATCAACAACTGCCTGACATGCTTTACAAACTAATTTTTCCATTTGGACAACTTTTTATCTTATTTATAAAATAATACAGTAACATTCAAATAAAAATATTATTCAAATTAAAGAGAGCTTTATGAATGCAAAAATAATTAACAATAAACAATATTTGTTACCTGGTCAACCATTGAGATTAGGAGTTGACCTTATAGCTGATAAAAAAGCCGGTGCTTTAATTGTTATAGGTTCTTCAACAAAACTCGACAAAATTTCTTCAGGTGGTATTGAATTAACAAACTGTACATTTACCCCAGAAATGTTATCTGAGCTAGCAAAAATGGATGGAGCTATAATTGTAAATGAGGATGTAACAAAAATTCTAAAAGCAAATGTTCATCTTAATCCTAGTGACAGCATAATGACACTTCAAACTGGCACAAGACATAGAACCGCTGAAAGAACATCAGCTGCAACAAATCATACTGTTGTAGCAGTATCAGAAGAGACTTCCTTGATAAAAGTATTTTCAGAAAAAGAAATTTATGAATTAGAAGAATCAAGTTCAATTTTAGCAAAAGTTAACGAATCTTTGCAGTCAGTAGATCGAATGAGAAGAAGGTTTGATGACACTGTTGCAAACTTAGGTGAACTTGAAATAGAAAATTCATTATCAAATCAAGTTGTTTTAGAAGTCATTCAAAGAGGTGAATTATTAACTAGACTTGCTACTCAAGTAAGAAGCGAAGCTTTAAAGCTTGGTCAGGATGCTGGTTTAATAATGATTCAAATTGATTCACTAGAGTCTGGTGTCTATAACACATTGAATTTAGTTATTAAAGACCACTTCATATCTAGAAAATTGAGAAGTGTATCAAAAGTAGCCGAAGAAATTTCTAAATTAAGTTATGAAGAATTAAATACTATAGATTTTCTTGGCCAAGTTTTTTCAAAGCTTCCTTTAGATTCAACTTCTGTAGCTAAAGGTTATAGAGTTTTAGCTCGACTCCCAGACTTACCAGAGACATTACATGATTCAATTATTCAAAAATTTAAAACTTTGCCAAAGTTGCTTACTGCAACTCCTGAAAAACTATTTGAAATTGAAGGTATAGGCAGAAGCAGGGCACAGCAACTAAGAGACTACTTTGACACATTATTAAAGAATGTTGGATATTCTTATTTAAATGGACATTAAATAGTTCTTAATCTATAGTATTGTTGACATCTATGGCTACAAAAACAAAAAAATCTACTGATAAGTATAAACCAAACCAATTTGTTGTTCACCCTCATCATGGTGCGGCAAAAGTCGTTAGGAAAGTAAACAAGAATGTCGAAGTCTTTTTTGAAGGTGAAACGAAATCTAAGAGAATAGAATATTTTGAAATCGAAGTCCTTTCAGATGGTCTTGTAGTTATGGTACCTACAGATAAAGTTGATGAGGTTATTCGTCCTGTAATTTCAAAAAATGCTGTATCAACAAAAGTTTTCCCAATTTTTAAACAAAAGCCTGAAGAGGCTGGCTCAAACTGGAGTAGGTGGTATAAAGTTTTAACTGAAAAAATGACTTCGGGTGATATTATTCAAGTTGCAGAAGTTGTAAGAGATCTAACTCATGCTCAGAAAAATAAGGGAATTTCTCCAGCTTTAAAAAGAATGTTAGCTAAAGCTAAAGTAACTTTAGCAAGTGAGATTGCTTGTGCATTAAAAATAGATGAAGAAGCAGCTATAGATAAAATTGGGCAATACCTACCTGAAGAAGATCCAGACGACGGTTTATAATAATTTATAAGCATTAAAAAGGGTAATAATGTTTGTTGGTAACGGTTTCGATATACATAAACATTCTCCCGATCGTAAACTATTTCTTGGTGGACTTAGCTTTGATGGAGATGGATTTATAGCACATTCTGATGGAGATATTATTATTCACTCTCTATCCGATGCTCTACTTGGTGCATTAGGAAAAAAAGATTTAGGATTTTATTTTCCATCAAATAGTTCAACACCAAAAGACATAGAAAGTACAATTATGTTGAACAAAGTTCTTGAAATAATTGATTACAAAAAATATGTAATTAGCAATATTGATATAACGGTACTTTCTGAAAGTATAAATATTTCATCTAAACGTGATGTAATTGAAAAAAATTTAGCAGCACTTTTAGACATTGATGAAACAAAAATTAATGTAAAAGGAAAATCCTTCGACCAAATGGGTTTAATTGGTACTTCTGTAGCCTCTGCTTCTATAGTCACTATTTTGGTCAAAAATGCTTAAAGTTTACAACTCTTTGACTAAACAAATACAGCAAACAAAATTTGACAATAATGAAATCAAAATTTATTTATGCGGCCCTACAGTTCAATCTTCACCTCATATTGGCCATGGTCGTTCAGCAGTTGTATTTGATTTCTTAGTTAGATACCTAAATCACTTAAATTATAAAGTCAAATTTGTTAGAAACATAACTGATATTGACGACAAAATAATTGAAAAATCACAGTTAGAAGGTATTTCACCAGAGGAACTTACAAAAAAAGTTATAAAGGATTTTCACAGTGCTTATAGTGAATTAAATTGTGTTAACCCAGATTTTGAACCAAGAGCTACTGAATCAATTGAACAGATTGTTAATTTTATCGATTTATTAATTAAAAAGGGTTATGGATATGTTTCTAAATCAGGAGTCTATTTTTCAGTTGATAAATACTCAGATTATTTATTTCTTTCAGGAAGGAAAATGGATGATGTTTTATCGGGTACTCGTATTGGTTTAGTTGAAGATAAAAGAAAGCCTGAAGATTTTGCCTTATGGAAATTCGCAAAAGAAGGAGAACCTTATTGGGAAACACCGTGGGGGAATGGAAGGCCAGGGTGGCATATTGAATGCTCTGCTATGATTCGGGAAGTGTTTTCAAGTGGTATTGATTTTCATTGCGGTGGTAATGATTTAATCTTTCCACATCATGAAAATGAACTAGCTCAATCTCAAAGTGCGTTTCAAGATGAGGTTTTTGTAAAATATTGGTTGCATAACGGCATGGTGAATTTATCTGGGCAGAAAATGTCCAAATCTGAAGGAAATATCAAATTATTAAATGAGTATATTGATCAGTATGGTGGAGAAGTAATAAGGTTTTTTTATTTACGATCACACTATAGAAAACCACAAGAATTTTCCGAAGACTTATTATCAGAAGCAAAAACTACTTTACGTAATTTACAGTCTTTAGTGCAAGAAGTTGATTCAAAGAAGTCACATCAAGAAATTATAGAAGCATTCTATGAATGTATGAATGATGATTTAAACACACCAAAGTTGCTTGGAGAGATATTTTCAACAATTAAAGAAATAAGTAAAAAAAGTGATGAAGAACAAAAAGCTATTAAAGAAACTATTAAATATATTTTTCAAGTTTTAGGTTTTGAACTAAATATAGAGGCAGTTATAGACAAAGAGAAACTACTTGGATTCTTTACAAAATATGAAATTAAATTTAAGGATATTAATCAAGCAATGGAAGAGTTTATTGATTTGAGAGAAAATTACAGAAAAAATAAGGATTTTGAAAAAGCAGATAAAATGAGGCAAGATATTTATGAACTTGGAATAAGTATCTTAGATGGGGATTCTAGTGAGTGGAATTGGCGCACTAGTTGAAGGCATAAATGCGGTTAGTGCTGCAATTGACACAGATAGAGTCAAAAGCTTAATAGTTTTAAATTATCAAAATTCAAAATCAACAAGGTTCAAAAACATATTGTCAATTGCTGAAGAAAAAAAAATTGAGATTAAATATGTAAAAAGTAAACAAGATTGGAAATTTCATCAAAGGCATTCTATTGTGGCTGTTTGTAATGAAAAAGATACCTTTAAAGAATCTGATATAGGGAAGTTGCAAACTAATAAAATTTTGGTTTTAGATCATCTACAAGATACGAATAACTTAGGTGCAATAATCAGAAGCGCAGCAGCATTTGAATTTAATATAATTTGTATACCAAAAAAGAGATCAGTACAAATAAATGAAAAAACATTTTCCTTTTCTTCAGGTGCTTTGGAGTACGTTGATATAGTTTTTTACAATTCTATTTTTTCTTTAATCAAACAATTAAAAAAATACGATTTTTGGACAATTGGATTAGATATGCAATCTGATACAAAACTCAATTTAGATGAGTTAATCGGTCAAAAAATCTCTTTGTTTGTTGGCTCTGAGGAGAAAGGTTTAAGTACTGAAGTACAGAAGAAACTAGATTTAAGTTATTCAATTGAAATGAATGATAAAGTTGAATCATTAAATGCCTCAGTTTCGGCAGCAATCGGAATGTACCGATTTTTTAAAAAAGTACCTTAATTCATTAGTGTCTTTGCTAATATTTTAATGTTCGCCGGAGTAGCTCAGTGGCCAGAGCAGCCGACTTGTAATCGGCAGGTCAGGGGTTCGACTCCCCTCTCCGGCTCTAAGTGAATAGATACCAAAATTCAATCAAAGTTATTATTCTGTTTTTAATTTCAATTCAATTATTTTTATATTTTATTGGTTTGTTGCGGCCATCAATAATTTACGACTATCTTGATTATTTTCCGTTTACTTTAATACCAATAATTCTTGCACTTTATTTTTCTAGAAAGGGTTATTATGATAATTTAGTTTCTTATTTGTATATTTATATAGCAATAGTTCTACTATTTTTTCCAACTGCTTATTTCTTAAGATTTGATTTTTTAACTACTTATTCCATAAGTTCTAAAATTCAAGTAGATGAAATTGAAAACAACTCTGAATATTTAGTTAAGGTCGATACCAACGGGAGCATTAATTTATCCACTTTTAAAAATTCAGGATATTCAGTCGATATAATTAATCGGCCAGGAAAAGTCGGATACCCACAAGTAATAGAAACTTTAGTAGGTAATCCTAGAGCTTTATTGATTCAAGAAATTGATACAACAAGGCTACTTCAGGTTGCAGGCTGGAACATAAAATTGGGAAACCAAAATACTTGGAAACTGGATATTTTATCGTTTGAATCTAAATTTGATTTAAATGATATAAGCTTAACCAGCTCAAAAATTGCTGGAACCGGTGAAATAATTATAGGTGAAGACTTAATCGCTGATGAAATATTTATTACTGGTAGTTATACAATTTATGTTTCAGAAGATTTGCCAGTAGTTGTCACTGGAAAAGCCGTTGTACCCTCGGATTGGATAAATGCTACAATAGGTTTTTTAAATCAAACTGAAGAGGTTTATAAAATAAAAATAATTATTGAGGATGGTTCTCAAGTAGAGCTATTAAATTTAAAAAAGGAAAATGAATGATAGATCAGCTTGGTAATGGTTTACTTTTAGGAGTTATTATTTCTGTTGCTGCTGTTGCTTTGTCACTATTATATGGTGTGACAAGAATTGTCAACTTTGCACACGGTGAAATTATTGCTTTAGGTGCAATTCTTACACTATTTTTTTCTGGACCAGTAGATTCAAGAGTTTTGTTCTTAGATAGATTTTCACCCTTAGGTATAAACTTTGCTGTATCAGCAACTGTTGCAGTTATAATATGTGGCATATTTGGTGGTCTTTTAGAACTATTTCTTTTTAGACCATTAAGGAGAAGCAATGTTGGTAATATTGCTGTCCTCGTTGTAACGATCGGACTTTCAATTTTTGTTAGACATTTATACTTGCTATTTGCTACAGGTAAAGTACAAAATTTCCCACTTGAATTACAAAGAAGGGAAACTTATTTATTTTTTGATATGACACCGAGAAATTTAAAAGTTTTAATTGCAGCAATAATTGTTATGAGCGCAGTCGGTTTGATTCTATCATATACAAAACTCGGAAAAGCAATGCGAGCTGTGAGAGATTCTGAAGAATTAGCAAATGTATCAGGAGTAAATTCTGATTACATAATTTTTATTACTTGGGTATTTTCAAGCATGCTTGCTGGTTTAGCAGGTATATTTCAAGCAATAATTAACGACGTTAGGTGGAATATGGGTTTTTTAATTTTACTTCTGATATTTGCCGGTACCGTGCTGGGTGGTATTGGAACATCTTTTGGAGCAATGGTCGGGGGTTTTCTTATTGGAGTTTTAGTACAAATATCAGTTGGACTTCCATTTATGGAAGGTCACGTCGAAGCAAAAAATGCTGTTGCACTTGCGATTATGATTTTAATTTTATTGTTTAGACCTCAAGGAATATTTGGTAAGAAAGAGAGGATTTCTTGAAACTTAGCTATAAACTAATTACCACATTAATTCTTACTATATTTTCAATATATCTTGTATTTGCATTAAATCCAGAAGGTGCAGAAAGGATTTTACTTAATTTATTAACATTTGCTGGCATTTATGGACTAAGCGCAATCGGATTAAATGTGCACTTTGGATGGACAGGTTTATTAAATTTTGGTCATGCATCATTCATGGGTATTGGAGCTTATGTTACGATATTGCTATTACCTCATGCTGCAGGTAGAGAAGGTGAATTTTCTACTGGTGGTTTACCATTTATATTTGCTTTAATAATAGGAGTTATTGCAGCAGCAATGTTTGGATTATTGCTAGGCTTACCTGCAATCAGATTAAGAGGAGATTATCTTGCAATCGTTACAATTGCTGCTGCTGAAATATTTAGATTACTAGTTAGAGACTTAGAATCTATAACAGGCGGAGTTTATGGAATAATTTCATTTTCCGATTCATTACAAAAATATAGACCTGAGTTCATAGACAATCTTTTAAATAATTTTGAATTTTCACCTGCTCAAGCTTGGGTTGGAACATTAGCTTGGTTGTTTATAGTTTTAGTTTTATTGTTCCTAAAAAGACTAAATAATTCACCATGGGGCAGAGCATTAAGGGCTGTTAGAGAAGACGAAGATGCAGTAAGAGCAATGGGAAAGAATGCTGTTTGGTTAAAATTACAAAGCTTTATGCTTGGAGCAGGTATAGCAGGTTTATCAGGAGTGCTCTTAGCATTTAATTATGGATCTCTTCAGACGACAACATTTGTTCCTTTGTTAACATTTTATGTTTGGGCAATAATGATACTCGGAGGTGTTGGGAGCTTAACCGGTCCAATTTTTGGTTCGATTATTTTTTGGGTCATAATTTCAGAAACTGATAGATTTGCAGTGCTTTTGTTTGAAAATGCTAATGGTCAACAAATAGCTGGAGTAAGGTTTGTACTCGTCGGTTTGTTAATTATGTCATTGATGATATTTAAACCAAGCGGATTATTAGGAAAGAAAGAAGAGCTTTTACTTAATGTCAAATAAATTAATTGAAGTAAAGGATTTGTCAAAATCTTTTGGAGGATTACAAGCAGTAAATATTGATCAAATAGAATTTAAAAAAAACCAACTAACTTCAATTATTGGACCAAATGGAGCTGGTAAAACAACATTTTTTGATTTAATATCTGGGTTTCAAAGTTCTGATTCAGGAGAAGTCTTCTTTAAAGGTGAGAATATTACAAATATTCAACCATATAAAATTGCACGTTTAGGTATGGTAAGAACTTTCCAGCTTACTAAAGTTTTTGATAGGATGACGGTTTTAGAAAATTTACTGTTTTCTGGCTCTTCTGTCAATAATGATTCATTTTTTAAATCGATTTTAAAACTTCCAACACAGAAAAGTTATGAAAAAGATCTTGAAGAAAGAGCATATATTGTTCTAGAAGACCTGAATATTAAACATATGGCTAATTCATATGCTAGAGAGCTTTCTGGAGGTCAAAAAAAATTATTAGAACTTGCTAGATCAATTATTAATAATCCAGAAGTACTTCTACTAGATGAACCTCTTGCAGGGGTTAATCCAAAACTAGCTGAAGATATTCTGAGTTTAATTCTTAAACTTTCAGAAATTGGAATAACAATAATAATGGTTGAACATAATATCGAAGCAGTAATGAAAATTTCTGAACGTATAGCAGTTCTTGCAGAAGGCTCATTAATTGCAGATGGAACACCTACAGAAATTAGAAATAATAATCGAGTTATTGAAGCATATTTAGGTGGCAGTAATGAATAATTCAATACTTGAATGTAATGGTTTAGCAGCAGGATATGTTAAAGGTTTAAATATTTTGCAAGGGGTTGACTTGGTAGTCAATGAATCGGAAATAGTTTCGATAATAGGACCAAATGGAGCAGGTAAGTCAACTTTATTAAAAGCAATAATGGGGTTAATAAAAATAAGTGGTGGTAGATTTTACTTAAATGGAAATGAAAAAACAAATTTACCAACTCATAAGATTGCTATTGAAGGTGTTGGATATGTTCCACAAGTTGCCAATGTATTTCCATCTTTAACAATTCAAGAAAATTTAGAAATTGGTTCATGGACTCTTAACAAAAAGAAAGACAAAATATCTGATATTTTTAAGCAATTTCCTATGCTTGAAGAAAGAAAAAAAGACAAAGCTGGAAATTTATCAGGTGGACAAAGACAAATACTAGCACTTGCAAGAGCACTTGTAACTTCTCCAAAAATATTACTTCTAGACGAACCATCAGCGGGTTTATCACCAGTTGCAATTAATGATGTTTTTCAAACTATAAAAGAGATTAATTTGTCTGGCGTAGCAATTTTATTGGTAGAGCAAAATGCTAAAAGAGCACTTAAATTTTCTAATAGAGGCTATGTTTTGGATCAAGGTAGGAATGCTTATCATGGAAAGGGTGAGGATTTATTATCCGATCCCAAGGTAATTGATTTATATTTAGGCAAACTATAAAAAAGGCCTGCATAGCAGGCCTTTTTTAATATTTTAATTAGTTCTATTTAAGAACCAAAGTCTACAGATTTTAGGACTGGGTTAGTATCACCCTCAGTTGTCCAAATATCATAAGTAGAAGCAGTTGGATCACCATTTTCATCTAATTCGATTTCACCTGATGCACCAACATAGTCAACATCTTCTCCAGCAGCAGCAAGTGCAATACACTCAACACCAATACATTTAGTACCACCTGATGAAGCAGCAGCTAAACCAGCAGCAATTTCTGGTCCAGTTACTCCATTAGCAGCAGCTGAGATAGCCATTAACATAACAGCATCATATGCTTGAGGTGCAAAGATAAAGTTATCTGAACCATCTGCGCTTGCAGCAGCATAAGCTGATTTAAAAGCTTCTAAAGCTTCGCCTGCAGCAGATCCAGGTGCTGTACCTTTAAAACCATCAAGTGCAGTTCCAAGACCACATAATGATGCAAGTCCAGCATCTTTAACACCATCAGTCATATACCAAGGAATATCAAGCAATCCTTGTTCAAAAGCAGGTTGTAACACACCGCAACCAGTTTCTGGGAAAAGTATTCCCACGATTGCATCTGGTGCTCCTTTACCAACAGCAGTTACTTCAGAAGTAAATTCTGATGCATCAGTTGCATGATAAACAATAGTTTTAACTGTACCACCAGCTGCTTCAAATGCAGCAGCAGTTGCTTCAGCTAAACCTCTACCATAAGAGTCTGCTCTAGAAATAATTGAGACTGTTTGAACACCGTCTTCAACCAATAATGATGCTAATACATCACCTTGTAATAGGTCTGAAGGCGCGGTTCTAGCATAAAAACCCTTTGTGTCAGTTGTTGTAAACTGTGGGCTTGTATTTGATGGAGACACCATTACAACTTGTGCTGCAATAGCAGTATCCAAGATTGCCAAGGAAGTACCGCTACAAGCAGCTCCCATAACACCTTGTGCACCTTGTGCAATTGCATCATTTAAACTTGTAAGAGCAACAGCTCCATCACAACCACTGTCGCCTTCAATAAGTACGACTGGTTGTCCGTTAATACCGCCAGCGGCGTTAATTTGCTCTACAGCAATAGCAGCACCAAGTGCAATACCAGGTCCTAGTGAAGCAAGATCACCTGATAAAGGCATTAAAGATGCCAAAATTAGAGGATCGCTTGCTGGTGCAGTTGTTTCTGCAGGTGCTTCTGTTGTCGCAGGAGCTTCAGTTGTTTCAACAACTTCTTCTTCAACAACTTCATCAGCGCCACCACAGGCTGCAGCTACTAAAGCTATAATCGCAATTAAAGCCAAAGCTTTGCGATTCTTCATATATAATTTCCTTTCAGTCACTGAAATTAAAAATTCCTACTAAATTAGTAGGAATTATTATTCAACAATAGCGTATTTTTAGTACTCTTCAATAGCAGAATAAATTATTTTTATAAATGTAATTAATACTTATGGAGAGCTTACAAAATACTTTAATATTTCTATCAGAACAGCAGTATTTAGATATTTCTTTATACATTTTTATAGGATATTTTGTAATAAAAGGGTGGAAAAAAGGTGCAATTGTTCAAATATATTATCTTTTCTCTTTACTTTTAGCTGTTGCATTAAGTTTTAGATACTCAGCAGCAATTGGAAATTATATCAGTAGTTGGTTAAATTCAAATTTACAAATTTCAGAAATTTTTGGTGGTGTAATTATATTTGCAGCAACAATAACTATCGCTTCCTATCTAAACAACATTTTAATTAACAGAGTTAAAAAAAATGATTTAGGAAGTAAGTTGCTCGGAAGTATGGTATCAATACTAGTAAGTAACTTAGTTTTGACATTAATTTTTACTTCAAGCAGCGCTCTTCCTTTACCAAATTTTATTAAAAACTCATTAAATGACTCAAAGTTAGTATATTTTTATACTAATCCTGATGGTGCGCCACAACAAACATTAGAAGTTGTAATAGGTACAGATCTATTAAAAGTAGTTTCAAGAATTAATGAATTGACGGGAAAGTCAACGGTAGTAGTTGATGAAGAAGGTTGTTTAGAATTGCCAGCATATAAATTGTCTGATCTAAAATCGGAAAAAGATATTGAAATCGAATTTTATAACTTAATAGCACTAGAAAGAGAAAGTCAAGATATTGATGCTCTTGAGTTGAACCAAAATTTATCTGAAGTAGCTTTAAAATATGCATTCGAAATGTATACCAACGGATTTTGGTGCCATCAGAATCCGTTGAATGGCGAAAAAGCTAGTGACAGAGTTTCTTCAATAGGGTTTCCATTTAAAACTGTTGGCGAGAATTTAGCCATAGCTTCTTCTATACGTTCTGGACATGACAGTCTTATGAATTCTGAATCACACAGAAATACAATATTAGACAATGAATATAGAAGAGTAGGAATCGGAGTAGTCTCTGGACCGCTCGGACTTATAATAGTTCAAATTTTTACTTCATGAAAAGTTTTGACATAGAGTACTTTACAAGCACACTAACAATTGGCGTTAGTAATTTTCTTATCAAAAATAACATTCAATTTAATGAAACTAGTTTAAATAAATTAAAAAAAGAATTGACTAAAGAGTTTGGAGTAAATTTCTTAAAACAAAGTAAAACTCCAACACAGATAATTAATATTTTTTTAAAAAAAGAGTTGAAAAAAAATATAAATTTAACACCACAAGATTTAGGAGATGAAGCACTTAATTCAATTTTGAATTGGGGAATCCTCAAATCAAAAGCATTTTTAAATGAATAATACTCAAAAAGAAATATGGATTAATTCATATCCTGTTTTCTTATGGTTAGTTTTAGAACCTATTGTTGGTTTGATAGATTCAAAAATTGCAAGTTTGATAGGAATATCAACTTTGTCTTCAATTGGTATTGCAGAGACTATTTATTTTGTATTTATTTGGATATTTATTTTTCTTGCTTATGGCACAACACCTTTCGTTGCAAGTCTTAAAACCAAAGGGGAAGTAAATAATTTAAATTACTTTATAAAGTTTGGAAGAAACACGTCTTTAACGCTGGGAATTATTTCAATATTTGTATTGATTTTTTCTAGCAGTTATCTAATTTCAATTTTTAATCCTACTGAAGATATCTTTACTCTTTCAAAAAACTATCTTGTTTATAGATGTATTGGGATTCCCTTTTATCTTTTAAACATGCATTCAACAGCGGTGCTAAGAGGATTAAAAGTACCAAACATTACTTTTCAGAGTGCCTTAATCGTTGCACTATTGAATATATGTTTTAGTTATATATTTGGAATAAGTTTAAATTTTGGTGCTTCTGGGATAGGTTTTGCCTCAACGATTTCTTTTTTATTTGCTTCTTTATTTTCAAGTTACAAATTATCTAGGCACAGCCAGAAACTTGAAAGATCATCAGAATCAGTTGAAAAAAAACAATTAAAAAAGAAATTTTTTCAAGTTGGATTTTTGATACTAATCAGATCATTTTTTCTTACCTTTTTTATGGCATATTTAAGAAATAAAGCTTCATTAATGTCTATGGAAGAAATTGCTTTACAGCATTTGTTACTGCAATTCTGGTCATTTGGATATATTTTTGTTGATGCAGTTGCAATTGCTTCCCAAGCTTTAGTTGCTGAATTAATTTCCAAAAAAATTAATTTTCAAACTTCAAGCCTACAAAAAGAGCTAATAAAACTAACTTCAAAAATTTCAATTTTCTTGTTTATTTTTAGTTTTATTTTTTTACAAAGTTTTGTGAGAATTTTTGACAGTAACAATCTATTGGAATATACAACTATTGAAATAAGAATATTATTTTCATTAAGTCTACTTATAGGAAGCTTTGCATTTCTTTGGGATGGTGTATTACTAGGTTTAGATCAGTCTAAAGAATTTGCCTTAACTACAATTTTTTCCTCATTAATAGGTTTTTTATTTTGTTCTTTATTTTTATCTAGAAATGAAAACCTTGTTAGTTTATGGTTGGCATTAGATTTAAGTTTGATTTGCAGAGCAGTGCTTGGATACTTTTTTCAGAGAAGAACTTACTCTACTGCTTTTAAGACAGGTCTATCCAGATAATAACTTAGAATTTGTAACTCTTGAGACAAATCCACAGATCTAATTTGTACTTCAGGAGAATTTTTTAACAACACCGGTGCAAAGTTTAGTATCGACCTAACCCCACAAGAAATTAATAAGTCTGCGACTTCTTGAGCGAATTTACCTGGTGTTGCAATAATACCAATTGCTACATTATATTTTTTACAATATTCTTCTAATTCATTTAGAGGTTTAATGACTAAACCAGCAACTTGGTTATTTATTTTTTTATTATCTGAATCAAATAGACCAACAATTCCAAAACCTTTGTCCCTAAAACCTCCATAGTGAGCCAAAGCTGAGCCAAGATTTCCAACACCTACGATTACTGCACTCCAACCTTCAACTAAACCTAATTCAAGTTGAATTTGGTTTCTTAATGTATTTATGTCATAACCAACACCTCTAGTTCCTAGTGTGCCAAGATATGACAAATCTCTTCTTACTTGAGCATCATTAACTTTAGCTAAATCAGCTAAATCTTTTGAAGAAACACCTTGTGCATCAATATCTAGCTGGTCTAAACATTGCAAATACAAAGGCAATCTTTTTACCGTAGCAGGAGGTATTTTTTTATTTTTCTTCACTAATGCACAATCTAATAACTAATTTAAATTACAAGTAATTGAAATGAAATATATTATAAGCTTACTTCTAGTTTCTGATTAATACTTTTTACATGTAAGTTAAACATTATGGTTGAAAAACTTGAAGATTTTGATGTTGTTATTGTTGGTGGTGGACCATCTGGAGCTAATACTGCAATTTCGTACAAAAAACTAAACCGTAGTTTAAAAATAGCTGTATTTGATAAGGCAAGTTTTCCAAGAGATAAGTCTTGTGGAGATGCTATTGGACCTGGTGTTATTAATGCTTTAAAAAGATTTGGAAATGAAGATATTTTAGAAAATGAACCTCAAGTTGTCTCCACAACTCTTTATGGTCCAGATAATGTAGGTATTCAAAATTATATTCCTCAGGTAAAAAACAAAGAAGATTCTGTTGTATATGTAATTCCAAGATTGGAATTAGATAATCGAATTTTGGATAAAGCTAAGAATTTAGGTGTAATAGTATTTGAAAACTTTAGTTTTTTTAATTTTGATGTTGATCAAGATATTGTGTTAGCAACTTTTAAAAGTGGTGAGAAGCTCTATCAAGTAAAAACAAAATTATTAATTGGTGCCGATGGGGCAAATTCACGAGTAAGAAATAATTTAAAAATTAAAAGTAACAGTGATAAACATAAAGCTATAGCTATCAGAGCTTATATCGATAGTCCTAATTATTTAGATGTTTTTAAAGAAAGAACTTTAATGTTTGAGATCAATGTTTCAGCAGAAAAAGGCTATGCCTGGGCTTTTCCAAGTAGAGATAAAATGTTGAATATTGGGATAGGTGTTCCTTTAAATATTTTTAAAAAAGATAATTTAAATTTAGATGACCTTTTACAAAACTTTGTAGATCAATTAAAGATTAGGGGAGTTGTAATTGACAATATAAGATTGAAAAAATCCTATTTATTGCCATTTGCTTCATTTAGACCAAAAATACCTAACCCTAACAGAGTTGCTCTTGTTGGAGATGCTAGTTCAATGATTAATCCAATGAGTGGAGAAGGTATATTTTATGGTATGGAAGCAGGTTATTTACTTGCTAAAAATACATTTAATCTAATACATTCTGAGAAAATTAACCAAGGTATTAAAAACTATTACAAAGAATTTAACAAAAGATTTAATAAACATTATTTAAGCTGCACATTAGCAAGGTTAGTTTTGCAAGTTCCATTCATGACCAAAAGATTATTAAAAGTTGCCTCAAAAGATCAAAATACAATTGACTTTGTTGTTGAATTACTTTTTGATGAAGCTCATTTAACTTTATCGGAAGTACTAAAGTTAACTTTAAAATTTTTACTTCCGCAAAAATTTCTATTAAATACGTTAAAAAACTAAGAGCCAAAATAATTTAACAATAAAAAAGTAGTAAAATGTAACTATACTTTGTGAAATATTTCACAAATAAGGAGGATAGATATTGCTTAACTGGCTTCCAATTTTGATAATGTTAGTAATTGCTATTGGATTTGCCCTTGCTTCATTAGGAGTGTCATATTTACTTTCACCAAAAAATGCAACAAATGAAAAACTAGCACCCTATGAATGCGGTATTTTTCCTGAGTCAGAACCTTCTCAGAGATTTCCAGTAAAATTTTACATGGTAGCAATGCTCTATATTGTATTCGATATAGAAGTCATATTTTTATTTGCTTGGGCAACAAGATTCAATGAACTTGGTTGGTATGGAATACTTGCAATCTCTATATTTACTTTTTTTGTATTAGAAACTTTGTATTATGTTTGGAAAAAAGGTGTCTTAGATTGGAACATACCTCGACGTGAAAGATACTTTGGAAATGAGCCTATCAAGGAAGTTGCTTAATGTTTACACCAGATAATATTCTTACTACAACTATAGATAAAGCAGTTCGTTGGTCACGTACTCAATCTATGTGGCCAGTAACTTTTGGATTAGCCTGTTGTGCTATTGAAATGATGGCTGCTGGAAGTGCAAAATATGATCTAGCTAGATATGGAATGGAAGTTTTTAGAGCGTCACCGCGTCAAGCAGATTTAATGATTGTAGCTGGAAGAGTCTCTCAAAAAATGGCTCCAGTTTTAAGACAAGTTTACGATCAAATGGCAGAGCCAAAATGGGTAATTGCAATGGGTGCTTGCTCTTCAACTGGAGGCATGTTTAACAACTATGCATTAGTCCAAGGTGTTGATCACATAGTACCTGTTGATATTTATGTACCAGGTTGCCCACCAGGACCGCAGTCACTTATGCACGGAATTCTAACTTTGCATCAAAAAATTATGGATGGTGAAATTAACAGATGAAGTCAGAAGTAATAAATGTAAATGCAGAAGAATACAAAGAAGTAATTACAAATATTAAGAAAGATGGCTACGAAATGATGGTTGATCTGACAGCTGTTGATTGGTATAGAAAAAAAGAACCGAGGTTTGAACTTGTTGTACAATTTTTGTCTGTATCTAAAAACTCGAGAAAAACAGTAAAAGTCAAAATAAATGATGAAAATTTAAACATCCAAACTATAACTGACCTTTATCCGGGAGCTAATTTTTATGAACGCGAAGTGTTTGATATGTTTGGGATTGAATTTGAAAACCATCCAGATATGACCAGAATTTTAATGCCGGATGATTGGGTTGGTCATCCTCTAAGAAAAAACTATGGTTCAGGAAGAATTCCAGTCCAGTTTAAAAATGCACCAAAGGTGGAATAATTGAAAAGCAAAAAAATTAATACATCAAAGCTGCAAGATTTAAAAAAGAAATTTGAGTTTTGGGCAACAAACTCTGAAGAAGGAGGATGGAACATATCTTCAACGGATGAAGGTTCTCAAAAAATGCTTGAAGTTGAAGATGAAAAAAAAGTAAAAATTCAAACTGGTACAGAAATTCTTGATGATTTTGTTATAGAAGAAGACACCTCAGATGAAGAACGCATGATTGTAAATATGGGTCCTCAACATCCTTCAACCCATGGAGTTTTAAGACTTCAAGCTGAATTAGAAGGTGAGGTTGTGAGAAGAGTAAAACCAGTTATTGGTTATTTACATACTGGTATGGAAAAAACTGGTGAAGAGTTAAATTACTTTCAAGGCCCTACCAACACAACAAGAATGGATTATTTATCCCCATTATTTAATGAATTAGTTTTTTCTTTAACAACTGAAAAATTAATTGGAATTGAAGTGCCTGAAAGAGCTCAAACTATAAGAATTCTTATGACGGAATTAAATCGTATTTCATCTCATTTAGTAGCTTTAGCAACAGGCGGCATGGACATTGGAGCTTTATCCATGATGATATATGGATTTAGAGAAAGAGAACATATTTTAAATTTTTTTGAAAAAACTACTGGCTTGAGAATGAATCATAATTATATTCGACCAGGTGGAGTTGCGGCTGACCTACCAGATAACTGGCAGAAAGATGTTCAAGACATTCTCAATTTGATTCCTGAAAAGCTTAAAGATTATGATGATATGCTTCTAGACAACCCAATATGGAAAGGTAGATTGCAAAATGTTGGAATTTTGACAACAGAAGAATGCTTAGCTTATGGTATAACTGGGCCAAGCTTACGTGCTAGCGGGCTTGATTGGGATTTAAGAAAATCTCAGCCTTATTCTGGAATTGAAAAATATGGCTTCGACATACCAGTGCTGAATGAAAGCGATGTTTTTGCAAGATGGAGAATTAAAGTACTAGAGATATTTGAAAGTCTAAAAATTGTTGAACAAGCAATGAATAATATGCCAAAGGGACCATTCAAAATTCAAGATAAGAAAATTACCCCTCCTCCTAGAAAGCGATTAGATGAATCAATGGAAGCTTTGATTCATCATTTTAAAATTTATACGGAAGGATTTAAAGTACCAGAAGGTGACGCATATGTTGCAATAGAATCTCCAAGAGGCGAGTTAGGATGCTATATAGTTTCTGATGGTTCTGCAAAACCTTACAGGATGCATGTAAGAGGTCCTTCATTTTGTAATTTACAAGGATTACCAGTTATCATGTCAGACAGTCCAATTGCGGATGCAGTAGCAGCTATTGCATCATTAGATCCGGTTATAGGAGATGTGGATAGATGAGTTGGGATAAAAAACTATTGACTCAAGCAAATAAAATTATTAAACAATATCCTCAAAAAAGATCTGCATTAGGACCACTCCTTCATCTGGCTCAAAGCAAAGATGGCTATATTTCAGATGATTCAATAGAAGTAATTAGTGAACTGGTAGGGATAACTGAAGTTCAAGTAAAATCGGTTTCTACATTTTATTCAATGTATAAACAAGAACCAACTGGTAAATATTTAGTTAGTGTTTGCAAATCCATTTCTTGTGAAATTAATAATTCTTCAGATGTAATTAAAAGAGTTCAAGAAATTACAGGTTTAAATAATAATGAAACTGACGAAGAAGGCATGTTTACATTTGAAAAAGTTGAATGTATTGGAGCTTGTGGTGGTGCTCCTGCTATTCAAATCAATTACGAGACAGTTGAAGGAATGACTCCTGAGAATACTGAAAACTTATTTAATTGGCTTAAAGAAAATCAACCTGAGGTAATAGTTGCTGATATTTTGCAGGAAAAATTTGGAGGAACCAAATCATTTGATTGGGGCATTAAAGATAATTCTGGTACAACAGGATCAGTGCCTGGCTTTCAATACTTTAATACTGTAGGAGAGTCTAAGTGAAGGAAACAGTTTTACTTACTAAAAGAATGAGAGATTATCCAACAGAAAGTCACATGATTGATGTTTATGAGAAATCAAATGGTTATAAAGTTGCACAAAAAACTTTAAAAAATAGTTCACCTGAAGAAGTAATAAAGGAAATACAGGACTCGAACATTCGGGGTAGAGGAGGTGCTGGATTTCCAACAGGCACAAAGTGGGGAATGCTTGTAGAAGATAAAGAAAAGTATCTGGTAATAAACGCTGATGAATCAGAACCTGGAACTTTTAAGGACAGAATTTTGCTTGAAAGAGATCCACATCAGTTGATTGAAGGGATGATTATCACTTGCTTTGCAGCAAATATTGAGAAAGCTTTTATTTATATAAGAGGAGAATACGCAAAACCTGCAAGAAGAGTCCAAAATGCTGTTGATCAAGCATATGCTAAGGGTTATCTTGGAAAAAAAATATTTGGTACAAATATGAATTTAGACATTGTTGTACATTTAGGAGCAGGTGCATATATTTGTGGAGAAGAAACAGCACTTTTAAATTCACTTGAAGGCCGAAGAGGTGAACCAAGATTAAAACCTCCTTTTTATCCAGCTGTAAAAGGGCTTTACATGAAACCAACACTTGTAAACAATGTTGAGACTATTTCTTCAATTCCTTGGATTGTTGAAAATACTGGTATGGAGTATAACAAACTTGGTGTAGAGGGATCTACAGGCACACGTATATTCAGTCTTTCAGGCCACATTAATAGACCAGGCAATTATGAAATTGAAATGGGAAGTAGTTTTGGAGAATTTGTCGACACACTTGGAGAAGGTGTAAGAAATAATAAAAGAATTAAAGCGTATATTCCTGGTGGAGCATCTGCACCTTGGTTAACAGGAGATCAGCTTGATATAAAAATGACAATTGATGATGTTGCAAAAAATAACTCTATGTTGGGATCCGGGGCAGTTGTAATGATGGATGAAGACACTAATTTAGTAAATGCAGCAAAAAGTATTGTTAGTTTCTTTGCTCATGAATCTTGTGGTCAATGTACGCCTTGTAGGGAGGGAACAACTTGGCTGGAGATGATTTTAGACAGAGTAGCTTCTGGAAGAGGTAGGACTTCAGATTTAGAACTTTTGCTGGATGTGTGTGATAATATCTCCCCAGGTCTTTCTTGGCCTCCAAAAATGACAACTATATGCCCACTTGGTCCTTCTGCAGTCTCACCGATCACTTCTTTAATGAAAAACTTTAGAGAAGAAGTTGAAAGTATGATTCCAACCAAGGTACTTTTATGAGCGAAATTGTAAACATTAAAGTTAATGGTCAAGACATCGAAGCTAAAAATAATAAATTATTAATAGAAGCTTGTGAAGATTCCGGAATTCACATTCCGAGGTTTTGTTGGCATAAACGGTTAGATCCTGTTGGAATGTGTAGAATGTGTCTAGTTGAAATTGAAACTCCTCGGGGTAAAGCTTTAGTACCATCTTGCACAACTAAAGTAACCCAAGACATGGTAGTCGATACAGAATCTGAAGTTGTTAAAAAAGCTCAAGAAGGAATTCTTGAGTTTTTACTCATAAACCACCCACTAGATTGTCCGATTTGTGATAAAGCTGGTGAATGTCCTCTTCAAGATCAAACAGTTTCTTACGGACCAGGTGAAAGTAGATTTATTGAAGAAAAAAGACATTTTGAAAAACCAATATCAATTTCTGAAATTATTTTACTTGATAGAGAACGATGCATTCTGTGTGCTAGATGTACAAGATTTTCAGATGAAATCTCAGGAGATCCTTTAATTGAATTTGTTCAAAGAGGAAATAAAACTGAAGTAAATACATTTCCAAATGAACCTTTTAAATCTTATTTTTCGGGTAATACTGTGCAAATATGTCCTGTTGGAGCACTCACTTCTACATCTTACAGATTTAAAGCAAGACCTTGGGATTTAAAAACAACTTTATCTACATGCAATGGTTGCTCTATTGGTTGTTCCATTGAACTTAATGCTTCTCAAAATAAAATGCTTAGAATTTTAGGTGTTGATAATGATGCAGTTAATCAAGGATGGTTATGTGATAAAGGACGGTACAATTTTGAATTTTTAAATAATCAGTCACGTATTAAAGAACCTGTTGAAAGTGTGGATGGTAATTTTGTAAAAATTTCAACAAAAGAAGTAGTTAATAAATTAAAAGAAAATATTGAAAATAATAAAAGCAAAGTTAAATTTTTACTAGGTACGAATCTTACTAATGAAGAGTATGCTTCATTTAATGAATTTTCAAGGCTCATAAATGGTGAAAAATTAGATTTTTATTTGTCCGATGACTACCTCTTTAATGGGTATTTTGATAATAATATTTCTTTGGCAACATTCAATGACCTTGACACTGCTGAAACAATAGTAATTTGGTCTGAAGATCTAAAAGAAAATTTACCAGTTTTATATTTAAGAGTCAGACAAGCCGTTAAGAATGGAGCAAAATTAATCATTTTTGGACATAACAATACAACATTAAAAGATAAAGCATCAGTTTTTTATTCAAACGAATATTTAGACGAAAATTTTAAAATTAACGTACATCCTGAAAGTATTAAAAATTTTAAAGATTATATAGTTGGAAAAGATGTCACAGCTATTATTGGAAAGTCTTCACCATACCAAGATAAAAAATCTATAGATACACTAGTTAACTTTATAAATGAAAATGCAAATTTAAAACTTTTAAATGCATTTTCTAGAGGTAATTCATATGGTGCCTTTCAAAACTTGGATAGCGTTAAGGGGTTACCAGATTTAATTAACGATTTTGAAAAGGATCTACCTGAAATTCTTTTTGTAGTTGGTTCTGATCCATTAGGTTCTTCAGTACTATCGAGCCAATTAGCAGATATATTTGGCAGAATTAATTGCATAGTTTCTTTAGATTTGTTTATTCACCAATCGAATGAAATTGCAGACTTTATCATTCCTATGAATTCTGCAGTTTCTGAAAAGGAAGGAACATTTACAAATATTGAATTCAGGACTTCAAAGATTAATCAATTAACTCCATCCCCGGGAAAATCATTAAATGAAAATGAGTTTCTTTCAGCTTTGCTAAGTAGTTTAGGAAAAGAAACTAATTCATTTGATGTTAAAAATTTGAATGAAAAAGTTGCTGAAAAAAACTTTGATCAAGTAAATAAAATTACTTTTGAAGAATTCGATAAACCTAGCAATGTTGATGGAATAATTTCAGGAAAGGAAGTTAATATAAATTGTACATTTTCCATTGAAGGCAATTCTCTTTACTACATTGGTAGAAAACTTTATGGTGATTCTGTTACTCAAAGAAATTCTCAGTCAATATCAATTCTTGGATCAAAAAAGTTTATTCAAGCTAATTTGTCTACATTAAATTCTTTAAATCTAGTAGAAGGAAAATGTTATATAGAACAGAATGGTTTTAAGATAACATCAGATTTAATAGTTAATGAAGATATTCCTGATGGGTTATTTTACTTTCCAATAAATAGAAGAAATTTTATTAAATATAACTTTATGGAAAAAATAAATATTTCAAATATTAATGAGGAGGATAGCTTAAGTGTCCACTGAGTTAATCATTGCTCTAATTAAATCAATTGTTGTTTTAGGAGTGCTTTTGACCAATACGATACTACTTATTTGGTTAGAAAGAAAATTAGTTGCTGGAATGCAATCTAGAGTTGGTCCTGATAGAGCTGGTCCATTTGGAATACTTCAAACTGTTGCAGATGCGATAAAACTTTTACTTAAAGAACAAATTCTTCCGTTAAAAGCTGATAGAGCTATGTACCTTTTAGCACCAATTATTTCATTAGTTCCATCGTTTTTAATCTTTATGATTATACCTTTGGGTCCAAATATAGATGTATTATTTAATGGTTCTCAATTCGAAA
>Ga0255766_10000302_pt1 | contig 44241 bp, 42 predicted proteins | sample 071ome_23_FD_179966 | JGI IMG/M metagenome (GOLD analysis project Ga0255766, IMG submission 179966) | Coastal salt marsh microbial communities from the Groves Creek Marsh, Skidaway Island, Georgia - 071403BT metaG (version 2) | ecosystem: Environmental > Aquatic > Marine > Intertidal zone >...
ATATCCGGGGGCTTTGATTCAGCAGTTTCCAGTTATCTGTCTATTAAACGTGGGTTATTAACGCATTATTGTTTTTTTAATCTGGGCGGTCATGAACATGAGATCGCTGTTAAAGAAGTGGCTTTGTATTTATGGATGCGTTATGGCTCATCGCATCGGGTCAAATTTATTTTAGTTCCGTTTGAGGCAGTCGTCGGAGAAATAATTTCAAAAGTTGATAATTCACAAATGGGTGTTGTGCTAAAACGGATGATGTTGAGGGTTGCCAGCAAGTTAGCTGACGAACTTGATATAGATGCTCTGGTTACAGGCGAAGCTGTCGCACAGGTTTCCAGTCAGACGCTAGCAAATCTTGCCGTTATTAATAAGGTTAGCGAGACTTTGGTTTTGCGTCCACTGATCATGAGTGAGAAACAGGATATTATTGATCTTGCAAAAAAAATTGGCACTGAAGAGTTTTCAGCAATCATACCGGAATACTGCGGTGTTATATCAGTCAGACCGACCACCAAGGCACATGAACACCGGATTAAGAAAGAAGAAGCAGGCTTTGATTTTTCAATTCTTGAAAGCGCGATAAAAGAGGCGACATTCTCGACTATCGATCAGTTACTGAAAAGTGAAAAAAGAGCCGCCATAGAACTACTGGAAGTAGAAGTTGTCCCTGAGCAGGCTATAGTGATTGATATCCGTCACCCGGATGAAGAAGAATTGTCACCTTTAAATTTCCCAACCGACGGAATACAAAAAATTCCTTTCTTCAAATTAAATACCGTATTTGAAAACGGCAGTATCGAAAAAGATGTTCAGTATTTGCTTTATTGTGACAAGGGAATGATGAGCAGACTACATGCGTCCTATCTGGTCGATAAAGGCTTTACCAATGTCGGGGTATATCGGCCAGCTTAGTGACACTTGATAAGCTGACTGCAGTCCCAGAAATTCCCATTAGTGAATAGTTTTCCTGTTTTAAACCGGACAATTCGCTATAATGCGCCACATTTTTACTCCTTCCGGCAGGAAATCATTGTGATAGAAAAGATTAGAAACATTGCCATTATCGCTCACGTTGACCATGGCAAAACTACCCTTGTGGATAAATTGCTTTCACAGTCCGGGACTTTGGAAACAAGAGGCAAGGATATAGAGCGGGTAATGGACTCCAATGATCAGGAGAAAGAACGGGGTATTACCATCCTGGCTAAAAATACGGCTGTGAGCTGGCAGGGTTACCGGATCAATATCGTTGATACGCCTGGGCATGCTGATTTTGGTGGTGAAGTAGAACGCGTGTTATCTATGGTGGACAGTGTATTGCTATTGGTTGATGCCGTTGATGGACCAATGCCACAAACGCGTTTTGTGACACAAAAAGCCTTTGCCCGTGGTTTGAAGCCGATTGTTGTTATAAACAAGGTCGACCGGGAAGGTGCACGTCCTGACTGGGTGTTAAATGAAGTGTTTGATTTATTTGATCGCCTTGGAGCAACGGAGGAGCAGCTGGATTTTCCAGTGATTTATGCCTCTGCTATTAATGGCGTGGCAGGTAATGAAGCTGATCAGCTTGCTGAGGATATGACGCCATTATTTCAGTTAATTGTTGATAAGGTGCCACCGCCTGATGTTGATCAAAATGGTCCTCTGCAAATGCAGATATCAGCGCTTGATTATTCGTCCTATGTTGGCGTTATTGGTGTTGGGCGAATAACCCGTGGCTCTATCAAGACAAATATGCCAGTGGTTCTGGTGGACCGCGAAGGTAATACCAGAAAAGCGAAAATCGGGCAGGTCAAGACTTATATGGGGCTGGAGAGAATTGATGCTAACTCTGCTGCTGCCGGAGATATCATCTGTATTACCGGGATTGAAAATTTAAATATATCTGACACGATTTGTGATCCTGAAGCGGTTGAAGCTTTGCCACCACTTTCGGTTGATGAGCCGACAGTTACCATGACTTTTCAGGTAAATGATTCGCCTTTTGCAGGACTTGAAGGCAAGTTTGTGACCAGCCGGAATATTAAAGAAAGGCTGGAGCAGGAACTTATTCATAATGTTGCCCTGCGAGTCGAGCAGGGCGAGACAGCGGATAAATTTATCGTATCAGGTCGTGGTGAATTACATCTGTCTGTCCTGATAGAAAATATGCGAAGAGAGGGCTTTGAGCTGGCAGTTTCAAGACCCCAGGTGGTGATCAAGGAAATTGACGGCGTCAAACATGAGCCTTATGAAATGCTGGTGCTTGACGTTGATGAGGAACACCAGGGTAGTGTGATCGAAGAACTTGGTAAGCGCAAAGCCGAGATGCAGGATATGGTCTCTGACAACAAAGGCCGAATGCGTATTAGTTTTATCATTCCTACCCGGGGCCTGATCGGGTTCAGAACCCTATTTTTGGGCATGACTTCAGGCACAGGTATTATGACGCATGTGTTTGATCACTATGGACAGGTAAAAGAAGGCGAAATAGCAAGGCGTAATCGGGGTGTGCTTGTTTCCATGGTTAAAGGAAAAACCCTGGCATTTGCCTTGTTTGCGCTGCAGGACCGGGGCAGGTTGTTTGTCGCTCCAGGAGTCGAAGTCTATGAAGGCATGATTGTCGGTTTGCATAGTCGTGAAAATGATCTGGCAGTTAATCCGACCAAAGCAAAACAATTAACGAACATTCGTGCTGCCGGGACTGATGAGAACCTGATTTTAACGCCGCCGATTCACCATAGCCTGGAGCAGGCCATGGAATTTATTGAGGCGGATGAACTGGTAGAAATAACGCCCCAGACAATTCGCTTACGAAAAATGTATCTGACTGAAAATGAGAGAAAAAGAATGTCGAGAGGCTCGGAGCTCCGAGGATAATCCAGCATGCGGGCACTTATCCAGAGAGTCAGTGAAGCCTCAGTGCAGATTAATGCAGAGCGGGTTGGCAGTATAGACCAGGGCCTGCTGGTTTTTCTGGGTATTGAAAAAAATGATGTGCAGGCGGATGCAGATAAATTACTGGATAAGATTCTCGCTTATCGGGTTTTTTCTGATGCTGAAGATAAAATGAATCTCAGCGTCAGGGATATAAAGGGTGGTTTATTGGTCGTTTCGCAATTCACTCTCGCTGCGGTTACTAATACTGGTTTACGTCCCAGCTTTAGCTCAGCCAAGCCGCCTCAGCAAGCACAGGAACTATATAAGCATTTTTTGGAGCAGGCACGTACCCAGCATAATCCAGTTGCCAGTGGGGAGTTTGGAGCGAATATGCAGGTTAGTCTGGTTAATGATGGGCCGGTAACTTTCTTGCTAAATAGCTAGCATAGCTATTTGGTGTTTTACAGAGTTAAGGTTTTACTTCTTCGCTGTCTTCCTTTACTTCACTTTCATCTTCTTCGTCTTTCTTGTAAAGAATCCTGCCAGCAATGACACCGGCCTCAAATAACATCCACATTGGAATGGCGAGCATTGATTGTGAAAAAGGATCTGCTGGCGTAAGTAGCATACCAACGACAAAACAGCCTATAACAATGTAAGGCCTTTTTGCTGTCAGCTTTTCAGGCGTGGTCGCGCCTGAAATTATTAGTAACACGGTAGCAATTGGGATTTCAAAAGTCAGCCCGAAAGCAAAAAACATCAATAAGACAAAATTCAGATATTCAGTAATGTCAGTCATGATGGCTACACCTTCAGGAGCAGCCGATGTGAAGAAACCGAAGATGAACCCCAGCACAACAAAATAGGAAAACAAAATACCCAGATAAAAAAGAATGATGCTTGAAACCAGAATCGGAAAGGCAATCTTGATTTCATTTTTATAAAGTCCTGGTGCAATAAAGGCCCAGATTTGATGTAAAAGAAACGGGACTGAAATAAAAACTGCTGAGAAAAACGCCAGCTTAAATGGTGCAAAAAAAGGTGAAGTCACTTGCGTGGCTATCATTTCTGCACCTTCTGGTAAGACATTGAGCAAGGGAGATGCTACGAAGGTATAGATGTTATTGGCAAATGGAAACAGGCAAAGAAAAATAACCAGTACAACTAGCAGGCAACGCAGAATACGATCACGTAATTCAACGAGATGGGAAATCAGGGGTTGTTCTTTAGGATCGTTTTCGAGCGCCATATTAGTCTTTCGATTCTTGTGATTTTTCTGCGTCTTCTGGTGAAGGCGCTGGCGTCATATTCTCGGAGGTGCTGGTCTCTGGAGCAGGAGTTACCGGATTACTATTTTCTGGTGAACTTTCACTTTGTGTTTTCCCGCTATTTAAAATTTGCTGTTTGAGATCCAGGTTGCTTTTCAGGCTATTGGTTTGTTTTTTTGCGGATTCTACGGTGTCGGTAATTTGTTTTTTACCTTCTTGAAATTTGTCCATAATAGCTTCATTGCGAAGCTGGCGACGAATTTCATCAGCACCAATTTCTTTTTCTATATCGCGCTTGATGTCATCAAAGCTGCGTCTGAAACGCCCAATCCATAAAGCCATTGTGCGTAAAGCACCCGGCAGCTTATCGGGTCCAAGAATTAACAGGCCGACAACACCAATTAATAAAATTTCAAAGAAACCGACGCCGGTCATAGCAAAGCCTTTTTAGTGTGATCAGGACTTATTTTCTTCTTCAACTTTTTCAGCTTTTACATCAAAGGTGTCACCTTCATCAGCATCTTCACTGATTTTTGCCTGTGAATCTTCACCCTTACCATCTTCATCCATAGCGTTTTTAAAACCTTTAATGGCTCCACCTAAATCAGAGCCGAGATTTTTCAGTTTTTTGGTCCCAAACACTAGAAGGATGATGACCAGAATAATGATTAGTTGCCAAATTCCAATTCCACCGAATCCCATAATGTACTCCTGCTAATTAATAGTAATTTTAAATATGCTGCATTGTAGCGTTCTAGCTGGACTTGCGCGATGCTTTTTCATCCAGCCCGGAAGTGCCAAAGCGTTTTTCCAGTTCGTCGAGAACATCCTGGGGGCCCAGCTCCAGTTTCGACAACATAACCAGTGTATGAAACCAGAGGTCAGCAGTTTCATGAACCAGTTTGGATTTATCGATATCATTTTCGATATCTCGGGCTGCCAGTATGGTTTCTACTGCTTCCTCACCAACTTTTTCCAGAATTTTATTCAGACCGCTGTTTTGTAAAAGTGCGACATAGGAAGCCGACGGATCAGCGTCTTTACGCTCATCAATAATTTTTGCAAGTTTTGCCAAAGTGTCAGTCATTATGTTTGCCTGAAGCTGTTATTTCTTATAAATGTCTTCCGGAGCCTTTAAAACTGGGTCTATATTCTGCCATTCACCGTCTATTAGTTTGCGATAAAAGCAGGAATAACGGCCAGTATGGCAGGCTATACCGCCAATCTGCTCTACCTCATAAATCAGGCTGTCAGCGTCACAATCCAGATAAATACCGCAAAGTTTTTGGATATGACCGGACTCTTCCCCTTTCCGCCAAAGTTTATTTTTGGAACGTGACCAATAAACGGCCTGTTGTTCACGCTGGGCTATAGACAAAGCTTCAGCATTAACCCAGGCCTGCATCAGAATTCGCCCTGTAGCAGTATCCTGAGCAATTACAGGCAGCAATCTCTCTGTATTCCAGTTGAGCTGATCCAGCCAGCTATCTGCCATTTTTGGTTCCAATAAAAAAACGAGGCCAAATAAAAGCGCCTAGAATACTCTATTTGGGGTTGTTAGTGCGATATTCAAGCACTTAACGCCGAAAATACAGTAATCCTATGCCGGTAAAGCTGAGTAGCCATACTTCCAGAGGAATAGAATCCATCCATGGGCCAAGATTTGTAAATAGCATGATGACAGCCAGGATTAAAGCGGAAAGACCAAAACGTAAACGTTTTTGTGCTTGTCTACGTCGCGCCTGCTCACGAATTTTGGCCTGTTGTTGTAACAGGCGCTGCGCTTGCCTGTGGGAAGTGCGAGTTTCTGTCAGAAAATCGTATATCAATTCAGGTAGTTCAGGTAATTGTTCCAGTAACTCCGGCACTTTGCCTTTTAATTTCTTTAAATTTTCCCAGGGAGAGAGACGCCTTTTTTGCCAGTTCTCCAGGAAAGGCAGTGCGGTTTGCCAAAGGTCCAGATCCGGATAAAGGTCCTTGCCAAGACCTTCAATATTCAACATGGTTTTTTGTAACAGAACCAGAGAAGGTTGCAATTCCATATTGAAGCGCCCCGCCGTTCGAAACAGTTGCAGCAGTAAACCTCCGAATGAAATCTCGCTGAGTGGTTTTTCAAAAATGGGTTCGCATACACTACGCATGGTGGCTTCAAAGGCGTGCACAGGAGTATCAGCAGGAACCCAACCACACTCTATGTGTAGTTCTGCAACCTTGCGGTAATCCCGTTTAAAAATAGCCAGTAAATTTTTAGCTAGATATTGCTGATCATCTTCGCTGAGACTGCCGAAGATTGCGCAATCCAGGGCAATATATTGCGGTTTGTCAGGGCGCTCCCTTGAGACAAAAATATTACCGGGATGCATATCTGCATGGAAAAAGCTTTGTTCAAAAACCTGGGTAAAAAATATTTCTACGCCTGTTTCTGCAAGTTTTTTCAAGTCTATATTGGCTTTTTTCAGTTCTTCAACATGGCTTATCGGAATACCATGAATTCGCTCGAGGACAAGCACATTTTGACAGGTATAATCCCAATAGACTTTTGGCACATATAACATGTGATTGTCTTCAAAATTTTTGCCCAGTTGCGTGCCATTTGCACCCTCAGCCTGCAAATTCAACTCATCATGAATAACAAAGTCATAATCTCTGATGATTTCTTTTGCACGTAAGCGTTTGCCATCCTTCGTATAATTTTCTATGAATGCTGCCAGCAAGTTCAATAAGGTCAGATCCTGACCAATAACTTTATCTATTCCGGGCCTGACTACTTTGACAACGACTTCTTCACCACTGTGTAATCGTGCAGCGTGAACTTGTGCAATTGAGGCAGATGCAAGTGGCGTAATGATAAATTCACTGAACAATTCATCTATTTTACGACCGAGAGACTTTTCTATGAGAGCCTGTGCTTCAGTACCATCAAAAGGCGCTACCTGATCCTGTAATTTGGCCAGTTCATCAGCGATGTCCAGTGGCAACATGTCCCGGCGCGTGGAAAGGAGTTGACCAAATTTGATAAAAATTGGACCAAGTTCTTCCAGCGCCAAGCGTAAACGAGTGCCACGATCCAGTGAAGCCAGCTCCGGTTTTACTTTAAACGGAAGTGTAAATAGTAAGACGACAGGCGCTTTCAAATTAAAATCATCGAGCAAATCCTGCAAGCGGTACCTGGCAGCAACCTGAAGGATTTTTATTAGTCGCAAGTACTTCTTCACGTGGTATCTCTAAAAGAAAGTAAAGTGATAGAAATTATTGAGTGAGGATATTTATCGTTGGTAAGTTCCAGTCAAGCGGTTCATGCCGAGAACATTGGGCTCAATTGCTGCCAGTAATTCCCAGAGCGTTAAGCCAGCTTCCAGTTCAGTTTCTTTGTCCAAAGCCAATATCCAGAAATAATAACGATGCAAGCCGTGGCCTTCAGGCGGCATAGGGCCATTATAAGTGGCATTGCCCATATCATTAACACCTGCAGTAAATTCCTGGTTGCCTTCAGCGAGTGTCATGGTGTCAGCTGGAATGTTATATAGCACCCAATGTACAAAACCATAATTCCCCTTGGCGGTGACTAGGGGTGCATCAGGATCATGGCAGATCAGCGCATAGCCTTTGGTTCCTTCCGGCGGATTTTCCCAACTGATTTGAGGAGATATATCTTCTCCCTCGCCGGTATGTTTAGACGGAATACCCCCGTCGTTTTCAAAGGCTGTGCTGCTTAATTGCATTGTTGAAGGTGCGAATCCCATAATTGACTCCTTACTGTTTTGATTCAAAATTATTGATACGGGCCTGACTGCGGTCAAGGCGTAACCTCAGTGCATCAATGCGCTGATAAAAATTTTCCAGTTCATTTGAGGAAGGAAGTAGCTTGGCTTCTTCATGGATATATTCATCAATATTAGTTTTTAAACTGAGGGTGCTCTGATTGACAAAACTTTTCAGTAATTCTATGCCATCACTTAAGGTTTGAGTTGGCACATCGCCAATAAATTTACTTAACTGATATTCCCAATCAATATCAAGCTCCAGAAAAATATTTTGTAACTCCTGGATGCTGGTGATGTCTCCTTTTAGCTGAATATCCTTGTTGCGAATTACATCGCCTTTTTCTTTGGCGAAGAGTAATTTGATGAGTTCTTGCGACGGCCCTGAAATTTCAGCATCTGTTTTTTCTGTAATATCAGTAATAACAGGGGATAGTGAAAATCCTTGTTCATGAACAGAAATAAAAAGTGAGCATTCCGGATTTACTGATTTAATTACGATGGTTGTCCCGCTCAACCGGGTCAGTTTTTTATTGCTTGTAGGATCCAGTGTAAGTGCTTTATTAAGTAAAGTTTCTGCTTTAGCTAAGACGGCACTTAAAATTAAGTTAATCGGCATCTTTATATCCAATATGAATAGCACAGATGCCATCCATGACATCATGATATTCACAACGTTGGAAACCAGCATCCAGAAACATTGTTTTCAAAGTTTCCTGGTCAGGATGCATGCGAATAGACTCTACCAGGTATTGATAACTTTCACTGTCCCCGCTGACAATTTTGCCGGCAACAGGCCATAATTTTGAATACAGGTCATAAGCTTTACTAACAAGTTGGTTTCGTGGCTTGGAAAATTCAAGTACGACAACTCTTCCACCTACTTTGATTGTTTCATACATGGAGCGTAGGGCTGCATCTTTGTTGGTAACATTTCTGAGACCATAAGCAATACAGATACAATCAAAACTGTTTTCGGCAAAAGGCAGTTTTTCCGCATCAGCCAGTGTATAGGAAATATTATCTAAATTGCCTTTATCAATAATTCTTTCACGGCCTACTCTAAGCATAGATTCATTGATATCCGCTAATACAACCTGGCCTTTACTACCGACAATGGGCGAAAACTGTAAAGAGAAATCTCCGGTTCCCCCGGCCAGATCAAGTACGGTTTGCCCTGATCGAAGTGCAGTTAACTGTACGGTAAATTTCTTAATAAGGCGGTGGGAACCCAAAGACATTATGTCATTCATAATGTCATAATTTTTAGCCACTGAATGAAACACATTAGCGACATGCCCGGCTTTTTCGGCAACCGGCACTTCTTTATAGCCAAAGTCCGTTGTTTTGTTGTTATCTTGATTCATGTGGGGAATTGTAACCCATCAGAGTGCGAAGAGCTTATTTTGCTTTAAGAGGCGTGATGGTGACAACCTGAGTGTCTTCTGGCAGCGGTTCTCTTAACTGGTTTGCAGCTTTTAATTTTTCCAGGTAAATAGCCCACAGATTTGCCTGGTTTAAGCATAATTCTCTTAAATAGTCCCAGGAATAAACCCCGGTGTTGTGGTCATCATCAAAGTGCAGGCGTAAGGCGTAGTTGCCCACTTGATCTATCTTTAGAATCAAGACATTTTTTTTTCCAAACTGCAGTACTTCTTGTCCGGGGCCATGTCCTTTGACTTCTGCAGAAGGAGAATGTACCCGAAGAAACTCGGCATTTAAGTTATAAGTACCATCTTCATAGCTAAGCTCCAATATGCCGGATTTCCGATGAAGCTTTATTTCTACAGGTAGCATGGTGATGAATTACAGAATAAAACGGCTGAGATCTTCATTCTGGGAAAGTTCACTCAAGGTAAATTCGACGAATGCTGCATCCACGATAAAAGAATCTTTGCCACTTTCGACCAGTTCACTGGCACGAAAAGAGATGTCTTCCAGTAATTTTTCCAATACAGTATGCAAGCGTCTGGCGCCAATATTTTCGGTACGTTCATTGACTCCCCAGGCTATTTCAGAAATTTTCTGAATACCGTCTTCGGTAAATTCAAGTGAAAGATTTTCTGTAGCAAGCAGGGCTTGGTATTGCTTGCATAAAGAGGCATCCGGTTCAGTTAATATTCGGGTAAAGTCTTCTGCTGATAGCGCCTCCAACTCTACCCGAATGGGCAGGCGCCCCTGTAATTCAGGAATTAAATCCGAAGGCTTTGAAAGGTGAAAGGCACCAGAAGCAATAAAAAGTATATGGTCAGTTTTAACAGGGCCATATTTGGTTGTGACGGTTGAGCCTTCTATTAATGGTAGCAGGTCTCTTTGTACACCTTCTCTGGAAACACCCCCGGTGCTTGTTTCATTTTTACTCGCAACCTTATCGATTTCATCAATGAAAACAATTGCTGTCTGTTCCGTGCTGGTGACAGCCTGGGTTTTTAATTCCTCTTCGTTGACGAGTTTGGCAGCTTCTTCATCTTTAAGTAATTTGAGTGCAGATTTGACAGTGACACGTCGAGTCTTTTTCCTCTGACTGCCAAGATTGGAAAACATGGAACTGAGCTGATTAGTCATATCTTCCATACCGGGGGGAGCCATGATTTCAATGCCTGCAATCATATCGCTCACTTTAATTTCGATCTCCTTATCATCCAACTCACCTTCTCGCAGTTTTTTGCGGAAAATCTGGCGGGTACTGGTATCGGCTTCGGTCACACTTAAAGGTTCAACCTGCTTTTGTGAAGCTGGCCCGGGTAACAGAATGTCGAGCACTTTATCTTCGGCAGCGTTAGCAGCCTGGACACTGACTTTTTCAATTTGCTGTTCTCGTAACATTTTATAGGCGACATCGACCAGGTCACGAATGATAGATTCCACATCACGGCCGACATAGCCAACTTCAGTAAATTTTGTTGCTTCAACTTTAATGAAAGGCGAGCCTGCAAGCCGTGCCAGTCTTCGGGCTATTTCTGTTTTACCGACACCGGTAGGGCCTATCATTAAAATATTCTTTGGTGTGACTTCGTTACGTAGTTCTTCAGGTAATTTCATCCTGCGCCATCGATTACGTAAAGCAATTGCAACGGCTCGCTTTGCAGCATCCTGTCCGACAATATGCTTATCAAGTTCTACGGCAATTTGTTTAGGGCTTAAATCCGCCATACATGTTTCCTGTAAGGTAATTCTTTTTAGCAGTCTAATTCTTCGATGGTAAGATTGTGATTAGTGTAGACACAGATATTTGCTGCGATATTAAGGCTGTTTTCGACGATGGTTCTGGCATCAAGTTCGGTATTCTCCAGTAACGCAATAGCTGCAGCTTGCGCATAGGAACCACCGGAACCGATGGCCATCAATGAATTTTCAGGTTCTATAACATCACCATTACCGGTGATAATTAAAGAGGCTTCCCTGTCTGCCACCACAAGTAAAGCTTCAAGGCGGCGCAAGGCGCGTTCTGTACGCCAAAGCTTGGCAAGCTCGACAGCGGCTCGGGTCAATTTCCCGGAGTGTTTTTCCAGCTGCTCTTCAAAGCGTTCAAACAAAGTAAAGGCATCTGCAGTACCACCGGCAAAGCCAGCGATGACTTGATTATTGTACAGGCGACGAACCTTGCGGGCGTTGCCTTTCATGACCGTATTACCCTGGCTTACCTGGCCATCTCCACCGATAACGACTTTGTCGCCCCGGCGAACAGAAACGATGGTGGTGCCGCGATATTGTTCCATGGTGGTCTCACTATCAGGAATTAAGAACTTTACTATGTGGTGTTGCCTGTCCGTATTTCAAGGCTTTGGTGGTTATTAACGGACGACTATTTTTATCGTATCAGGCATGTTGTTGCGTGCCAGCAGATCAACTGCATCATTAGCACTGGAATTGCCGATGAATGGCCCGGCCTGTACCCGGAACATCGTCTGACCTAACACTTCAGCCTGGGAGATTGACGCATCCAGTCCCAAAAGAATGATTTCAGCCCGCAGTTTTTCAGCATCTTCCATGGAATTAAATGAGCCCGCCTGTACACGGTAAATAGTCGGGTTTTCTTCAATTTCGGGTAGGAGTTCAACCGCAACGACATCTACGACGACTTCTGCTTCACTGAGACGGTCATAAAAAGTAAAGTCAGTGCCTGCATCATTTACCTCTCCTGAAGCAGAATCCTGAACTACATTAGTATTATTAATTCCTTCTAATGGCGAAGTGCCAAAGAAGCCGACATAAGCGACCAGAGCAACAAAGAGTCCTGAAAGAAGGCCTGAAAAAAACCAGGGCCAATGACTTTTTGCTGGAGCCGTTCTGGTTGCAGATTTGGTGCTCGCGCGTTTTTTTCCGGTATTTTTGTCCGAAGAGCGCTGTTTAGCAAAATCATGAGCCATGGGGTTTAAATTCTTAAGCTGGTAACGGGCATATTATCCTGAATTTGTTCACTTATTGGTAGTGAATGAATTGCGCCGGGACTTAACTGAAATCAAGCGGATCTATATCTATTGACCAACGCACCTTTCTACTTTGCGGCAAGGATTCATAGACCGGAATTAAATGATTCAAAAGTGTATGTAATTCAGCCCTGTTTGAAGATTGAAACAACAATTGAAACCGAAAACGTCCGGCCCTTTTTTCCATAGGCGCAGGGAAAGGCCCTAGGGTGAATGTGGTATTAGTCAATTTTTGTTTACTTGTGTCTTTTACGTTTTGAAGAAATGACATAGGAAGAGAGGCATTGCTGGCCTCTGCACGGATCAGTGCCTGATAGGAATAAGGCGGTAAATTAGCCATATTTCTTTGTTCCAGAAGTGTTCGTGAAAAATTCTTATAGCCATCATTGATCAGTGACCTCAAGGTAGGGTGAGTGCTGTTATGGGTTTGAATCAGAACTTCACCGGCGTCTTTACCACGCCCGGAGCGTCCAGCAACCTGTATCAGTAATTGCCCCATAAACTCCTGACCGCGAAAGTCTGAACTGAACAAGCCAGCGTCGGCCTCAAGGACTGCAACCAGGGTGACTTCAGGGAAGTGATGTCCCTTGGCAAGCATTTGTGTCCCAACCAGAATGGCGGCCTGACCCTTATTGATTTCGGCAATGGTATCCTCCAATTTACCCCGGTTGCGTGTGGTATCACGGTCGATTCGAAAGATGGGGGTGTCGGGAAAAGCTTCCTGAAGTTTTGCTTCTGTCCGCTCGGTTCCCAGGCCGATAGGTAATAAGTTGTTGTTCTGACAGGAAGGGCAGCTCAGAATAATTTTCCGCTGTGATTCACAACGATGGCAACGTAATTCCGGGCTGCTTCTGTGCAAGGTGTAACTGGTATCACAACGCGGGCAAGTTGCTGTCCAGCCACAATCATGGCACTGCAGTAATGGGGCGTAACCCCTGCGGTTCAGAAAAATAAGTACCTGTTTGTTTTGTTGCAAGCGACTTTTTATTGCGCTGAGAAGCTGCTCAGAAAAACCTTCACTCAGCGGTTTCCCTTTTAAATCAATACAGGTAAATGTAGGTTTGTTGGCATCCGCCGCGCGCTGCTCAAGCGTCACCAAGGAGTAACGCTTGCTTAAAGCATTATGCAGACTTTCCAGACTGGGTGTCGCTGAGCCCAGAATAATCGGTATGTCAAATAACTGTGCTCTATAAATAGCAAGATCACGAGCCGAGTAACGAAAGCCTTCCTGCTGTTTGTATGAGGCATCATGTTCTTCATCAATAATAATCAAGCCGGGGCGAAGCAGTGGGGTAAAAATAGCTGAGCGGGTCCCAATAATAATATCTGCCTTACCAAGGCGGGCATCAGCCCATGCAATGAAGCGCTGTTTGTCAGTCAGCCCGGAATGGATAGCAACAATTTTTTCAGTAAAACGATTCTGGAAGTTCTGAATAGTCTGAGGCGTCAGACTTATTTCGGGAACCAGCATGATGACCTGTAAGCCTGCTTGAATTTTTTCAGCAATCAGTTGTAGATAGACTTCTGTCTTACCGCTTCCGGTGACACCTTCGAGTAGAAAACAATGGAAGTTATTACCTTTCTTCAGGATGCTAGTTTTGACCTGTTTCTGTTCTTTGTTTAGGCGTAATTGAGGTTTTAGTTCTTTGGTAATTTTTTGTTGCTCGCCATCAGCATCATTATTTTTAAAAGTAAGCGCTTTGCCCTGTCGAATACGGGTAGGTAATGCATTGTATATAACTTGCCCTAAAGGATAGTGGTAATAAGCAGCTGCCCATTTAAAAAGTTTCATCATTGCAGGATCGAAAACAGGCTCCTGGTCGATGACTTCAATAATTCTTTTTAAGTCAGCTATGGCGAATTCACTTTCTGCAGAGGCATCAATGATCAAACCAACAAGTTCACGTTTGCCAAAAGGCACTTTTACCCTGGAACCTTCTGATAACTCACTCTTGAAATTTTCCGGGGGTAAATAGTCAAAGCTCCGCCGCAGGGGCGTGTTCACGACGACCCTGACAACAAAATTGGGGATAGGGGAATGGAGCGTATTACTGCCTTGGTTTATACTCACTGGAACTAATTTAACTTTTTTAACTTTAAGTCACTAAACTGTTGGAAGATTACCATGCAAACGAACTCTATGCCTGATGAATTGCTAAGCTTACGTGATCAAATCGATAAGCTTGATGATGAGCTCTTATCGGTGTTGGCCAAGCGATTCGAAGTAACAGCCAGAGTTGGTAAATTCAAGGCAGATAACGGACTGGACTCTGTTGATGAGGAACGGGAGCAACAAAAGTTAATTGATTTAAAAATGCTGGCGGAAGAAAAAGCACTTAGCCCTGAATTTGTCTTGAATCTTTTTAAGATGATCTTCGCTGAAGTTGTGGAAAACCATCGCGCTTACCTTTCGTAATGCAACCCAGAAGCTTATGTAGTGATTCATTTCCTACTGAGCTTTCTGTTATCTCTTGCTAAATAGCACGACTCTGCTAGAATTCGCGCTCTTTTTTACAAGAATATGGTGCCTGGAACAAATATCAGGTGGCGATATTCAGTTTGAGGTCTTGCATGAAAGCAGAAATACATCCTAAATATGAAGATACGGTAGTAACCTGTGGCTGCGGTAATGTTATCAATACACGCTCTACATTAGGTGGCGAGTTGCGTATTGACGTTTGTTCTCAATGCCATCCTTTTTATACAGGAAAGCAGAAAATCGTTGATACTGGCGGTCGTGTTGATCGTTACAAGAAGCGTTTCAGCAGTCGTAAGCTATAAGAATTTTAGGTTTAGATTCGAATCAGCCAGATCAGGCAATTGCCTTTTAGTTACTGGCTTTTAAAATAGATCGTCTTCATCTTCCAGCTCAGTTGAGCCGTTTAATGTGGCATCATCGGCTCCAAGCGGCTGGGATTCTTCCCTGAACACTTCAAAGATGGCGTTTTCATCATTAGGTTGCGCTCTAAACCCTGTTTCCGGATTTATTCTGACAGTAACAATGCCATCAGGTTGTGCCATTGAATTTATGGGCATCCCGGCGAGCGCATCTTCCATGAAATCAATCCAGATTGGAACAGCAACAGTGGCAGCTTGTTCATCCCTGCCTAATGTCTGAGGGTTATCAAAACCGACATAAACCGTCGTTACCATATCGCCATTGAAACCGGAAAACCAGAGATCGAAATTATCATTTGTAGTGCCGGTTTTACCAGCAAGGTCAGGGCGGCCGATTTCACGGTTTATACGTCTGCCACTGCCGTTGGTGATGACAGAACGCAGCATGGTATTCATTATATAGGCGACATCCTCATCAATGACGCGAGGAGCGGGGTAAGAAGAGATAGATTGAGGATTCTCAGGGTCAAAATCCAAAGTACATGTCTGGCAAACTGCAGATGGCTGTGCCTGATAGACAGTGCCATCGTTAAAATTTTCTATTCGCTCTATCAAATAGGGTTGTACCCGATATCCGCCGTTAGCGAAAACAGTATAGGCACTGGCGACTTCCATGGGTGTCAATGCATGTGAACCGATAGCTACAGTCAGGTCATTACGGGGAAACTCAGCTTCATTAAAACCAAATCTTGCAATATACGGCATAACGATATCTTCACCTAAAGCATCATAAAGTCTAAGTGAAACAAGGTTCTTTGAGTTAGTAAGTGCATACTTTAAAGAAATGGGGCCAAGGAATTCTCCACCAAAATTTTCTGGCCTGTAATCACTTCGGTCTAACGGTGCATCATTAATCAGAGTTGCGGCTGTATAGCCATTTTCCAGAGCAGCAGCATATAGAAAGGGCTTGAAATTGGAACCTGGCTGGCGTCTGGCCTGGGTCACGCGATTAAAATTACTTTGATAAAAATCATAGCCTCCGGTAAGTGCCAGGATCGCCCCGTTATTCGGGTTAATGGATACCAGCGCACCATTTGCGGCAGGAACCTGGCTAAGCATCCAGCGATTTTCCTCATTAAGGCTGACTCTGATCAGGTCGCCGACTTCTACTACTTCTCGTGCAGTTCTTGGGCTGGAAGTCCAAGTGCTGTTGTTAATAAAGCGTTTAGCCCAACGAATGCCATCCCACTCGATAGTGATGGTTTCACCATTTTTAAGTAATGCGAGTATGGATCTTTCATTTATTTGTTGTACAAAAGCAGGTTCCTGGTCACCTATCGTTGGCGTTCTGCCTAAAATAGATAACCACATATCAACGTCATCACTTTCATTTGAAGGCCTCAGATGGTTCTCGGGCCCACGGTAACCGTGGTTCCTGTCATAGTTTTCCAGGCCATCAGTAAGGGCCTGGTTGGCTAGCGCCTGGGTTTCACTGTTAACAGTCGTATAGACTTCAAAACCATCAGTAATAGCTAAATCACCGTAGCGTGCTTCCATGTCCAGCCTGACCATCTCAGCAATGTAAGGAGCCTCCACTTCAATTTCCACACCATAGCGTTGAGCGGTCAAAGGTGCATTATCTGCTTCATTAAACTGAGTCTGAGAAATCATGTTGAGCTCTAGCATGCGGCGTAAAACCCGGCTTCGGTAAGTTAGGGCTCTTTGCTCCGAGCGCAATGGATTAATGGTATTTGGTGCTGGCAATAACGCGACCAGCATGGCCATTTCGGATAAGCTCAGTTCACTTGGTGCTTTGTTATAAAACTGACTGGAAGCCGCTGATATGCCATAGGCTGAAATCCCAAAAAAGATACGGTTCAGATAAAGCTCAAGAATTTCCTCTTTATTGAGTTCCCTCTCTATTTTCAAGGCCAGCAGTATTTCTTTAAATTTCCTTGAATAAGGGCTTTCTCCTTCAAATGAAATGTTTTTCGCCAACTGCATGGTCAGGGTACTGCCACCACCACTGGGATTTCCGCTTAAAATCCCGAACACAGACCGTGCCAGCGCCTTTAAATCTACCCCATTGTGTTGATAGAAACGTGTGTCTTCACTGGCTATCAGGGCGTCCACAAGGAGAGGGGGGATATCACTGTATTTAATCGGATCGCGCCGGACCTCTCCAAACTCAGCAATTAATTTGTTATCTGCAGTGTAGATGCGTAAGGGATTAACCAGCCTGACATTACGATAATCTTCCGCAGGCGGGAGTTTGGGAGATAGGTACAGGTAGGCACTGGTTGTGACCATAACCACTCCAAGACCACCAAACAGGCAGCACCAGAGCACTAGATTTAAACATTTGCGTACTATATTCATAGTACTACCATGATACCTGTACCAGAGTTAATGTCGTTAAACGTAACGACAGGACGAAAGCAGGGAAAACACCATAACTTTAGCACTTTTAATTTGCTATTACCTCGGAATAATGATGATTTTAAACGTTTTTTTGCGACAATTGTGATTGTATGCGCATAATTCTATTCATCACTTGGTAGATTGAGCCGATATGATAACTGAAAAAAAATTTACTTGTGACTACAGTGGAGTGTGATGTAGCTAGCAATTTAAAGTAATTTGTTGGAAAAACACTTAATTATTTGAAATTAATACTTAAATTAAGTAACGTGCTGGGTTGTGAGAGTCTGCATTCTCTAAATGGAAGAGTATGTGTACGGAATTTTGGCTTCTTGCCAGAATGAACTGACTGGGAAATTGAATGAAGAACTCTGTTGACAATATTTTCTTAATCGGGCCGATGGGTGCGGGTAAAACCACCATCGGCAAACTGCTCGCGCAAGAATTAAAACTTGAGTTTTATGATTCTGACCATGAGATTGAGGAACGCACGGGAGCCGATGTCGCCTGGATTTTTGATATGGAAGGTGAGGAAGGTTTTCGTAAACGTGAAGAAAAAGTCATAGAAGAACTTACTGCAAAAAATAAAATTGTTCTGGCTACCGGGGGAGGAGCCGTACTTTCTGCGCAAAACCGCCGGTTCTTGCACAGTCGGGGAACAGTAATTTATTTGATGACGACAATTAATCAGCAATTGGAACGTACCCGTAATGATCAAAAACGACCTCTTTTACAAAATGTCGATGATCCTGAAAGCAAATTACGGGATTTAATGGATGAGCGTGAACCACTATACCGGGAAATTGCTGATCACATGGTAATGACAAGCCGCAGAAGTGCCAAGGCAGTGAGTACTGAGTTGACTCAGTATATTTTAGGCAGCTCGAATAAAAATTTTAATCAATATGCCTGAGCTGACAACTGTAACTGTAGATCTGGATGACAGATCTTATCCAATTTATGTTGGTTCTGATTTGCTGAATCAGCGTGAATTACTGGCGCCATATATTCAGGGAAGACAGGTTTGCATTATAACTAATGAAGTTGTCGCTCCTTTATATCTTAAGCAAGTCAAAGCGTCTCTCGCGGAGTTTGAACTCTGTGAATTTATCCTGCCTGATGGGGAATCTGAAAAAACACTTGATAACGTTGCCAGGATCTATGATTTTTTACTGTCCAAGCAGCTTGATCGTAAGGCGACATTGATAGCGCTTGGCGGTGGTGTTGTAGGAGATATGACTGGTTTTGCAGCGGCTACTTATTTGCGCGGCGTTAACTTTATTCAGATACCAACAACGCTGTTAGCCCAGGTTGATTCGTCAGTGGGCGGCAAAACAGGGGTAAACCGCCCCCTGGGTAAGAATATGGTTGGTGCTTTCTACCAGCCGCAATGTGTCCTTGCTGATACAGACACCTTAACGACCCTTGCCGACAGGGAGCTTTCAGCAGGTTTAGCTGAAGTTATTAAATATGGCTTGATTAATAACCTGGAGTTTTTCAACTGGCTTGAAGCCAATATCAATGACTTGCTTGCACGCGATAAAACCAGCCTGATGCATGCCATTAAAATCAGCTGCGAAGAAAAAGCTGCAATTGTTGCACAAGATGAAAAAGAATCCGGTGTAAGAGCAATTCTTAATCTGGGGCATACTTTTGGTCATGCTATTGAGACTGCCATGGGTTATGGTGCCTGGCTGCATGGTGAAGCCGTTGCGGCAGGAATGCTAATGGCAGCAGATTTGTCACAGCGAATGGGGATGTTGGCATTGGAAGATGTCGCCAGAATCAAGGCGCTTATTAAAGCGGCAGGCTTACCTGTTGTGCCGCCATCATCGATTAGCAATTCAGACTATCTATCATTAATGAGCCGGGACAAGAAAAATACCCAGGGTTCAATACGCTTTGTAGTACTTGAAGCGCTAGGTAAAGCCTTTCTGACCTCAGATGTCGACCCTTTGTTGCTGGACCAAACACTCCAGGCAGGCAGCAGTTTGGGTCAAAGTTCCGCTTAGCCGTTCTGGCAAGCTCCAAAGCCTAGAATTTCTGTTAAGCCCTGTCATATCGGGCGCTTTATGGGATTAATCAAGATTGCTGAAAACCTACGCCTTGTGTAAAATGACTGGCTCTTTGGCGTTTTAAAAGAGGCAGTTTCCCCGCCGGATGAGTTAGGGCTGAACCGCCCTAAACGTTTACACCTTGATTAACAATTGGTAGAGAATTTGGTTATGAGACCCGGGTTATACCACCCCAGTGAGTTCAGAGATAATTGTGGCTTTGGCCTGGTTGCGCATATTGAAGGGCAGGCCAGCCATGATCTGTTGCAGACAGCTATCAACTCGCTGACTTGTATGACGCATCGTGGCGGTATCGCAGCAGATGGCATGACGGGTGACGGTTGTGGTTTGCTGATGCAAAAACCGGATGCTTTTCTGCGCGCTGTGGCAAATGAGCAGTTTGGCGTTGAATTAAGCGAAAATTACGGCGTTGGTATGGTTTTCTTTAGCCAGGAAGAAGCCAAGGCGGAATATGCCAGAAATATTCTTAATCAGGAAATTATTCAACAGGGGCTTGAAGTTGTAGGCTGGCGCAATGTTCCTTATGACGACAAATACTGTGGCAGCATGGCCCGTGAATGTATGCCTGCTATTGAGCAGATATTCGTTAATGCGGGAAATACTGACAAAGAGCAACTGGCTGTAAAATTATTTGTTGCCAGAAGAAAAGCAGAGAATCAGCTGGCTGAAGATGAGGACTTTTATATCTGCTCCTTATCCACAACTGTGCTTTCATACAAAGGCCTGATGATGCCTGTTGATTTGCCAAACTTTTACCTGGATTTGCAGGATCCACGTATGGAAGTGGCAATGTGCACCTACCACCAACGCTTTTCAACCAATACCTTACCAAAATGGCCTTTGGCTCAGCCCTTTCGGATGCTGGCGCATAATGGTGAAATCAATACGATTCGTGGTAACCGTAACTGGGCGAAAGCCAGAATTTCCAAATTCAGATCGGCTGCAATTCCCAATATTGAAGAAATAGCACCACTGGTTAATTCAACCGGTTCTGACTCTTCTTCCATGGATAATATGCTGGAGCTGCTTGTCACCAGTGGCATGGACCTATATCAGGCTATCCGTTTGATCATGCCGCCAAGCTGGCAGAATATGGAAGATCTAGATGAAGCCTTACGCGGCTTTTATACCTATAACTCTTTTCACATGGAGCCCTGGGACGGCCCGGCAGGTGTTGTTATGACCGATGGTCGTTTTGCTGCTTGTGCGCTGGACAGTAATGGTTTGCGACCTTCGCGGTGGGTAATGACTAAAAACGGTTACCTCACTGCTGCTTCAGAGATTGGTGTTAATGACTATAAGCCTGAAGATGTTATTGCTAAAGGACGAGTAGGTCCGGGCCAGATTCTGGTTGTTGATACGCAGGAAGGTAAAATTTTACATACGGATGATGTTGGAAATTATTTAAAAGTCAGGCAGCCCTACGCTCAGTGGATCAAAGAAAAATCTTTCTACGTCGAGTCTACGCTGGCTGAACATATCCCTGAGCTGAAACCGCTGACAGCGGATGAGCGCGGGCAGCATATGAAAATGTTCCAGGTGACTTTTGAAGAAATGGACCAGGTTATGCGGCCTCTGGCTGAAAAAGGAGCCGAAGGTACAGGTTCCATGGGCGATGATACGCCCATAGCGGTTTTATCCCGCAAAGTTCGCCCGCTGTATGATTATTTCAGACAGCAGTTTGCTCAGGTGACTAACCCACCAATTGATTCATTGCGGGAAACTATCGTGATGTCTTTGGAAACGAGGATGGGGCGTGAGCTGAATGTCTTTGAAGAAACACCAGAGCATGCCAACCGGGTTATTCTGACATCGCCACTATTGTCACCGGCTAAATATTTTAATCTTTTGCATCTCGAAAGGCCTGACTATGAATCTTTCCATATCAGTCTGTCCTATGATCCCGATGTTGGTCTTAAGCAAGCGATAAAAGATGTTGTTGCAGCTACAGAAAATGCAGTACGTGCAGGAAAAGTATTGTTATTTATTTCTGAGCGCTTGCCACAAAAAGGCCAGCTGGTGATCAATGCTCTGATGGCAACAGCGGCTATACATCAAAACCTTAATGAAAAAGGCTTACGCTGTGAAAGTAATTTGATTGTTGAAACAGCCAGTGCTCGTGATGCACACCAGATCGCTTGCCTTATCGGTTATGGCGCAACTGCAGTTTATCCCTACATGAGTTATGACGTTATTGATCACATGGTTGATCATAATATTTTGAAGCTGCCGGCTTATAAAGCGCATAAGAATTATCGCAAGGGTATCAATAAAGGCCTGCTGAAAATTCTTTCAAAAATGGGTATCAGTACAATCAGTTCCTATCGCGGGGCCGAGCTGTTTGAAATTGTCGGGCTTGCTGATGAAGTCACCGAGTTATGTTTCCCGGATAGTTTAAGCCGAATTCAAGGTGCGACTTTCGAGCATATCGAGAATGATCAGAAAATTCTGGCTAAAGAAACGTGGTCAGCACGGAAAGGTTTGCAGCCAGGTGGATTGCTTAAATATATCCATGGTGGCGAATATCACATGATTAATCCTGATGTTGTGAGAACCATTCAGGAAGCCGTCAGAACTGGCGATTTTGAAAAATACAGGGCTTTTGCCCAGCTTGTGGATAACCGTCCATTGTCGGCTTTGCGTGATATGCTGACTTTGCGTGAGGATGTTGATCCTGTTGATATTGATGAAGTTGAACCGCTTGAAAATATTTTAAAATGCTTTGATTCAGCAGGTATGTCTTTAGGCGCACTTTCCCCGGAAGCCCATGAAGCTCTGGCACAGGCTATGAACAGGCTTGGCGGGCGCTCTAATTCAGGAGAAGGTGGTGAAGATCCAGCCCGCTTTAACACCGATAAAGTATCAAAAATCAAACAGATTGCGTCCGGACGCTTTGGTGTAACACCGCATTATCTGGTTAATGCTGAAGTGCTGCAGATTAAAATCGCGCAAGGAGCAAAACCTGGAGAGGGCGGGCAGTTACCAGGGCGTAAAGTAAACGAGCTGATAGCCAAATTACGTTACTCTGTGCCGGGTGTAACACTTATTTCTCCTCCGCCACACCATGACATTTATTCGATCGAAGATCTGGCGCAGTTAATTTTTGACCTGAAGCAGGTAAACCCGGATGCCATGGTTTCAGTGAAACTGGTTGCTGGCCCGGGAGTTGGTACTATTGCTGCTGGTGTTGCAAAAGCTTATGCCGACTTTATTACTATTTCTGGCCATGATGGTGGAACAGGCGCCAGTCCCTTAACCTCTATTCGCTATGCCGGGACTCCCTGGGAATTAGGTTTAAGTGAAGTGCAGCAGGCATTGCGCTCCAATGATTTGCGTGGACGTATTCGTCTGCAAACAGACGGTGGCTTAAAAACCGGTTTGGATGTTGTTAAAGCGGCAATTCTGGGAGCAGAAAGTTTTGGTTTTGGCACCATCCCCATGGTCGCAATGGGGTGTAAGTATTTACGTATTTGTCATTTAAATAACTGTGCTACGGGAGTGGCCACACAGGATCATACCCTAAGGGAAAAACACTTTATTGGTGAAGCCGAGATGGTGATGAATTATTTTAAATTTGTCGCTCAGGATACAAGGCAGTGGATGGCTCGTCTCGGGGTGAAAAATCTGGTTGATTTAATAGGGCGAACAGATTTGTTTGAGTTATTAGAACCTCAAACCGAGAAACAGGCGAACATTGATTTATCCAGACTGCTGCATAACGATCACATTCCTGTTGATAAAGACCAGTATTGTAAGACAAGCAGAAATGAACCGCTGGATAAAGGTTTGCTTGCAGAACAGATGGTTAAAGATATGCTGCCAGCGATTGAAAATAAAAGTGGCGGTATTTTTAACTATGAAGTCCAAAACTTTAACCGTTCAATTGGCGCACGTATATCTGGTGAAATTGCAAAACGCCACGGCAATAATGGCATGACGGATGCGCCTATAAATATCAGATTGACAGGCTGTGTTGGTCAAAGCTTTGGTGTCTGGAATGCCGGCGGACTGAATATGACACTGGCTGGAGATGCTAACGATTATGTTGGTAAAGGAATGGCAGGAGGGAAACTGGTCATTGTTCCTCCTCCTGGCTCAAGTTTTAAAACTCAGGATACTTCTATTATTGGTAACACCTGTTTATATGGTGCCACCGGCGGTAAGTTATTTGTTTCAGGCAGAGCAGGTGAAAGATTTGCCGTCAGGAACTCTGGAGTACACGCTGTTGTGGAAGGTGTTGGTGATCATTGTTGCGAGTATATGACCGGCGGACTGATTACCGTGCTTGGAAGTACCGGGCATAATTTCGGTGCAGGAATGACCGGTGGTTTTGCCTATGTGCTGGATCTTGATAAAACCTTCGCTGATAAATATAACCATGAACTGATTGAGATATACCGTATCCGCCAGGAAGGTATGGAAGAATACCGTCACCATTTACGTGGAGTGATTGCAGAATTTGTCGCTGAAACCGGCAGTGCCTGGGGGCAGGAAATTCTTGATGACTATGTCGATTATTTACGTAAATTCTGGCTTGTCATTCCTAAAGAATCCAATATGAAAGGTCTGCTTGATAATGTTGAGACCTTAAACTAGCCCGAAGACTATAAATTCATGACTGAGACAGTTATTAAAGCAAAAAATGTTTTTCGCTTTCTGAATGAGGGTCGGCAAGACCCGCAAAAGAAAGATATTGATATGCGCAAAACTGAATTTGTAGAAATCTACGAACAATTTTCACAGCCACAGGCAGCCGTGCAGTCTGAACGTTGTCTAGAGTGCGGCAATCCTTATTGTGAATGGAAATGCCCGGTTCATAATTATATTCCCAACTGGTTAAAACTGGTCAGCGAAGGCAACATTCTGGAAGCAGCAGAACTGTGTCATCAAACCAATAGTCTGCCTGAAGTTTGTGGCCGAATCTGTCCGCAGGACAGACTCTGTGAAGGAGCTTGTACGCTTAATGATGGTTTTGGCGCAGTGACTATCGGTAATGTTGAAAAATATATCGTCGACACTGCTTTTGCCATGGGTTGGCGTCCTGACATGAGCAAGGTCGTAGCGACGGATAAAAAAGTTGCGATTATCGGTGCCGGTCCCGCCGGTCTAGCCTGTGCTGATGTGCTGGTACGAGCAGGTGTTAAGCCCGTCGTGTTTGATCGTTATCCTGAAATTGGCGGCTTACTGACCTTTGGTATTCCCATGTTCAAAATGGAAAAACAGGTCATGATTCAGCGTCGGGAAATCTTTGAAGAAATGGGCATTGAGTTCAGACTTGGCATTGAGGTTGGGGTGGATATCAAATTTGAAGAATTGCTCAATGACTACGATGCTGTCTTTTTGGGAATGGGAACCTACACCTCAATGAAAGGAGGTTTTCCCGGCGAAGATATGGAAGGCGTTTATGAAGCTCTGCCCTTCCTGGTAGGTAATACAGCCCATCATGGCGGCTTTGATGTTAAAGGCGCCAGCTATACCAGCGTAGAAGGTAAACGTGTGATTGTCCTTGGTGGTGGTGATACAGCGATGGATTGCAACAGAACATCTGTCCGGCAGGGCGCCGAATCAGTTCACTGCGTTTATCGACGTGATAAAGAAAATATGCCTGGCTCAGCCCGCGAAGTCGAAAATGCCCGTCAGGAAGGTGTCAACTTTGTATTCAATAAACAACCAGTAGAGGTTGTTGGTGAAAATGGTCGAGCAACAGGTGTTAAATTTGTTTCTACCCGTATGGGAGAGCCGGATGAGTTTGGCCGTCAGCGTGCGGAAACCATTCCGGACAGTGAAGAAATCATGGAAGCAGATGTGGTGTTGATTGCCTTTGGTTTTCAGCCGAGCCCTGCTCCCTGGTTTGCCGATGTTGGTATTGAGCTTGATGAACGCGGACGTGTGCTTGCGCCTGAAGATGCAGCATGTTCCTTCCAGACTTCTAATCCGCGCATATTTGCCGGTGGCGATATGGTCCGCGGTGCCGACCTTGTGGTTACTGCTGTTTATGAAGGCCGCCAGGCTGCAGATGGCATTCTGAATTATCTTGAAGTCTGATGTCATCTTCTCTTAAAAATGACCGCTTCTTAAAAGCCCTGCTGCGTCAGGATATTGATGTGACCCCGGTCTGGATGATGCGTCAGGCTGGACGCTACTTGCCGGAATACCGGGAAGTTCGGGCTAAAGCAGGTAATTTCATGAACCTGTGTCAAAACCCGGAACTGGCCTGTGAAGTAACCTTGCAGCCCTTGCGCCGTTATGAGCTGGATGCAGCCATTCTTTTTTCCGATATTCTAACCATCCCTGATGCCATGGGACTGGGTTTGTATTTTGAAACTGGTGAAGGACCAAAATTTCATAAACCGGTTCGTACGGAAGCTGATATCGAGGCACTACCAGTAACCAATGCTGAGCAGGACTTACCTTATGTGCTGGAAGCTGTCAGCCTTATTCGCAGAGAACTGAACGGAGCCGTCCCTTTAATCGGGTTTTCAGGCAGCCCCTGGACCGTTGCAACCTACATGGTGGAAGGTGGCAGCAGTAAAGATTTTGCGACCATAAAAAGCCTGATGATGAATACTCCTGAATTAATGCACCAGTTGTTGGAAAAAGTATCCTTGTCTGTTACTGATTATCTCAATGCACAGATTCGCGCTGGCGCTCAGGCTGTGCAAATTTTTGATACCTGGGGAGGAGCTTTAAGTCCTCACACCTATAAGGAATTTTCTCTGGCCTACATGGAGAAAATTGTTACAGGTCTGATTCGGGAAAATGAGGGGCGTGAGGTTCCTGTAATCGTTTTTACTAAAAATGGTGGTCTCTGGTTGGAAACAATCGCTGATTGTGGTGCTGACTGTGTCGGTCTGGACTGGACAATAAATATTGCCGATGCCCGAGCCAGAATAGGCAATAAGGTAGCCTTACAGGGGAATATGGACCCCTCAGTACTTTATGCCAGTCCTGATAAAATCCGAGCTGAAGTTGCGATGATTTTGCAGCAATTTGGTAAGGGTAATGGTCATGTTTTTAATCTTGGACATGGGATTCATCAGCATGTAAACCCCGATCATGCCAAGATATTCATCGACGCTGTGCACGAACTTTCAACTAAGTATCATTAAGAGCGATTGCGCTCGTTATTACTTCGTTAAAATAATTAAATGGCTCAGTCATTTACTGTTTTGTAAACTCCTTCACCATTAAATTATTTTGCCTCGTCCTAACTTCGCTCATCAGCTCTTAGGGAAATTTAATTGGCTAGTAGCGCTTTTAAAGATAATTTTTAGGCATGGATATCAGAAAGTTTCAAAATTATGCCTTTGTGGGTATCGGGTCAAACCTGAACTCAGAATTTGGTGCGCCGAAAGATAATGTACTGGAAGCCATTGAGCGCTTAAAAAATTTGAGTGTTGAGCCCCTGTTGGTTTCTGCTTTAATTGAAAGCAAGCCGCTGGATTGTCCGCCGGGTTCGCCGGATTTTGTTAATGCGGTTGTTGCTGTGATTCCTGAAAAAAACGCAGAGGCTCTCACCTTTTTACATGAACTACAGCGTATAGAAAATCAAATGGGCAGAGTGCGCAGTGGATTAAAAAATGAAGCCAGAGTAATAGACCTGGATTTGCTGACATTCAAAGCAGTTGTTTATCAAAGTGATGAGTTGAACCTGCCGCACCCGGAAATATTAAACAGGTCTTTCGTGCTGGAACCTTTGCAGGATCTTTTGGCAAAAGCTGAGTTTGACCACTTAATTGAGTTTATAAAAAAACTCCGCCTTAAAAGGCGGAGTTAACAGTAGCGGATAACAAAAATCCCGCCTTTCCCTGCAATTTAATGATCAAGGCAGATCATTAACGCTTATGGGGGGAGACCATAAAGAGACCATAAATATCAGGTGCCAATTTTAATAAGAGACTTGGAATAATCTGGGAGCTGGCTCACAAAAATTAGTTTTACTGGAGTTTCGTGAATTTCAGCATGGCATTTGTAAGGCTGCCGAGCTCCTCCTGCGAAATGATGTAGGGTGGCATGATGTAAAGCAATCTGCCGAAGGGACGAATCCAGACGCCTTCACTGACAAAAAACTCCTGAGCGATTTTCAGATCAATAGGCTCTTGCATTTCAATAACGCCAATTGCACCAAGTGTTCTTACATCGTTAACCGAAGGGGAGCTAAGACAGGTCAATAATTCTTCTGATAGTTGCTGCTCTATATTTTTTACGCTTTCCTGCCAGGGTGATTCCAATAATAAATTAATACTGGCTAAGGCTGTGGCACAGGCCAGTGGGTTAGCCATAAATGTCGGGCCATGCATAAATACGCCACCATTTTTGGAAATACCATTGCTGACTTTGTTGTTGCACAAAGTAGCGGCCAGACTCATATAGCCGCCGGTGAGGGCTTTACCCAGACAGAGAATGTCAGGGGATATAGCTGCGTGTTCACAGGCAAAAAGTTTACCTGTTCTGCCAAAACCGGTGGCAATTTCATCGGCTATTAATAAAACGTCATACTTGTCGCATAAATCCCGGACTGCAGTCAGGTATTCGGCTGAATAAAACCACATCCCACCAGCACCCTGCACAATAGGTTCTAAGATAACAGCGGCAATCTCAGTATGATGAGTCTGCAGCTGGGAAGTGATGCTTAAAAGGTCCTGTTCGGAACAGGGCTTGCCAAAGCGGCAGGTGGGTTTTTCCGCAAAATAATTAAGCGGCATACTGTCTTTGAATAAATGGTGCATGCCGGTGACCGGATCACACACAGACATGGCAGCAAAGGTATCACCATGATAGGCACCGCGTAAGCTTAGCAGCTTACTCTTTTCTCCCTGGCCCTGATTAATCCAGTATTGCCTGGCCATTTTGATTGCGACTTCAACAGCAACCGAACCGGAATCTGAAATAAAAACTTTTTCTAAAGCGGGGGGTGTCAGTTCCACTAAAAGTCTGGCTAACTCTATGCCAGGCTCGTGAGTGAGTCCACCGAACATGACATGCGCCATTGCTTCAAGCTGTTCATGGATCGCTTTGTTGAGTATTGGGTGCTTATAGCCATGAATCATGCTCCACCAGGAGGCCATGCCATCTATAAGCCGGGTACCATTTTCAAGCTCTATATAAACCCCTTCTGCTCTGGATACAGGATAAACCGGCAAAGGGTTTTGCATCGATGTATAAGGGTGCCAGATATGTTTGCTGTCAAATTCTGTATCAATCATCGATAAGGATTTTAATCTAAACAGCAGTGGAATGCCTTAAGCGGATAAATTATAAAATTCCTAAAAAACAGCATTGAATCTTGGACTAATGGTGGAAGATTAGGTAGCCTTGGCCTGACAAAAATAATATCCACATAGCGGAGGGGGAGTATGAGTTCAATTATCAGAAAAATCAGTGTTGGAATAGCATTGTTTGCTATGACTTCTTCATTGGGTTTAGCACAGGATCGTCCGATTGCCGGTGCAAACTGCACAAATCCAGCTGTACCAACCATTCCTGATAATGCAGGGCAAGATATCGATACGTTATTAGATTCACAGGATGCAGTGCAAAGCTATATGGCAGCTTCAAACGAATTTATCGATTGCGTTGACAGAATTATGGACAGAAGAGCTGGCGCTATCAGCCAGGAAACCAGTGATGAATGGACAGCTTTGATCAATGCCAATATTGATGCACAGGAAGCAATTGCTGCTGCGTTTAATGAGCAGGTTCAAATATATCAGGCTAGTGAAAACTAGTTTTTAAGCATTAATTAAAAAAGGGCTCTTATGAGCCCTTTTTTATGCCTGGTGATATTAATTAGTTTAAACCACGGCGGATTAACAAGGGTTCAACATCAGGCTCACGGCCACGAAAATTTCTGAACAGCGTCATGGCTTCAGTGCTGCCGCCCTGTGAGAGCAGTGTGTCTCTGAAATGTTGTCCGTTTGCTCTGAGCATGCCACCATTTTCCTTAAACCATTCTTCAGTGTCAGCATCAAGGACTTCACTCCATATATAAGAATAGTAGCCTGCTGAATAACCTCCCATGATGTGAGAGAAATAACTTAATCTATATCTGGGAGGCACAGCTGCCAAATCAAATCCTGCCTCAGCCAAAGCATCTGCTTCAAATTGCATGATTTCATTCGCAGATGGTATGTCCTCCGGGGCTAACTGATGTAGGGCCATATCAGTATAGGAAGCAGCGAGTTGTTCGGTTGTAGCAAAACCCTGATTAAAAAGCTGGGCAGCCAGTACCCGTTCCAGCAGCTCGGCGGGCAAAGGCTCACCTGTTTCATAATGGACAGCATAATTTCCCAGAACTGCAGGCCAAGTGGCCCACATTTCATTGACCTGGGAAGGAAATTCAACAAAATCTCTCGGCACGCTGGTGCCGGAAAAAGAAGGGTAAGTGACATCTGAAAACATGCCATGCAATGCATGACCGAATTCGTGAAACATGGTAGTGACTTCATCAAAAGTCAGTAAGGTTGGTTCACCTTCAAGAGGCTCAGGAATGTTTAAATGATTGGCAACAACAGCTTTTTGTTCCAGCAGGCTTGACTGACTGACATAGGCATTCATCCAGGCACCTCCTCTTTTACTTGAGCGGGCATAGAGGTCCATAATGAAAAAGGCCAGGGTACTGCCATCTTCCTCAAACACTTCAAAAACGCGGACATCATCCTGGTAAACAGGCAAATCGAAGCGTTCCTCAAAGCTGATGCCATAAAGCTGTTCTGCAGCGTAAAACACACCATTCAACATAACATTATTGACCTCAAAATAAGGTCGCAACTGATTTTCATCAAATTGATAACGGTCCTGCCTTACTTTCTCAGCGTAGTAGGCCCAGTCCCATGCAGCGAGCTCAAAATCGCCGCCTTCGGCCTCTATCATGGCTTGAAGGTCAGCAGCTTCCCGGTGTGCATTTGCAACAGCCGGAGGAATTAATTCAGCAAGGCTTTGGTTTACGGCATCTACGGTTTGTGCGGTCTGATTTTGTAGAATGTACTCAGCATGAGTTGAAAAGCCTAATAACTGCGCTCTTTCAGCACGAAGTCGCACGGTCTCACTGAGGATTTCGGGGGTATCATATTCACCACCTCGATTACCGCGTGAGAGAGAGGTCTCGTAAATACGCTGTCTTAGTTGTCGGTTTTCCAGTTTTGCCAGTAAAGGCTGTCCACTGGTATTCAGCAAAGGTATGACATATTTTCCGGGCAGGTCTCTGGCATTTGCCTCATCCGCAGCAGCCTGTATTTCAGCGTCATCCAAACCAGCCAGTTCAGCGCTGTCATCCACAACGATGGCAAGGGCATTCACTTCATTCAGAACATTCTGACCAAAACTGGTAGACAGCTCAGCCAGTTCAGTATTAATAGTTCGTAAACGCTGTTTATCTATTTCACTTAGTTCTGCACCAGCTCTTATAAAGGCTTTATGGGTTTCTTCCAGCAAGCGTAATGATTCAGGATCGAGCTCTAAGGAATTACGACTTTGGTAAAGCGTGTCTATACGTTCAAACAAAGCGCTGTTTAAATAAATTTGATCACTGTGCGCGGATAACAGGGGCGCGATTTCAACTTCAATCGCATTTAACGCTTCATTGGTATGTGCCGACCTCAGGGAATAAAAGATGGTTGCCACTCGGTTCAACAAACTACCGGATAATTCCAGCGGGATGATCGTGTCAGAAAAGGTAGGGGCTTCGGCCTGGCTGGTAATGGCGTCTATTTCTGCCAACTGCTCTATCATGCCCTGTTCGAATGCCGGTAAATAATGTTCCGGTGTGATTAAATCAAATCTTGGAAACTGGAAAGGCAAGGTGCTCGGTGCTAATAGCGGGTTTTCTGCTGGCATGTCGTTGGTGCTCGTTTCAGTTGCAATAGAAGTGGTCGAGGCAGTCGGCTCTTGACTATTTTCATCAGAGCAGGCGGTTAACATGGACATCACCAGTAGGGCTAGAAAAGCTTGTTTACAAGTCATAATTATTATTCTTGTTATTGGTCAGTTTGGTTTAATTTAACGGGGAAAGCATAAATTAACAACTCGGCAAGCAATAAACCGCAGAAAATCCCCAGACTGTTAGCCAGCATGTCCGCCCATTCACCATAACGGTTTACATAGGGCTGAATAATTTCAATCAGGCCGCTGTAGAGCAGGAAAGCACAGATGATAAGCCCCCAGTATCTGGGCTTTTTTAGAACCAAAGGAATGGTAAGTGCTGCATAAGCAATCAGGTGATGCAGTTTATCGCTTCCAGGTGCAGGCGGTAATTGCTGCAGGGGTGTGAGTGACAGAATGGAAATGCTGACTAAAATTATCGCAGTAACAGCAAGCCAGTAGGTAGTTAAAAAATTAATAAAACTACGCATCAGGTTTATTTATCAGCATTCAGCCAAGCTTGAGCTTCATTTTGCTGATCCAGGTTAAACGCCTTTATCTTAAGTCCCGGGAATAATTTTCCTTCAATTTCTGCTGCTTGCTGTAGCCACAGCTTGTCAGAAAGTATGGTGATTCGGTCAAAATTATTAATGAGCCCCAGCAAGGATGGTAAGCGGGAAAATTTGTGAAGGATGGCGCCTAAACTTGGTAGATGTATATCAATGATCCGGTACAGCATCTTACCCTGATTAATCTGATCGGCTAATTCGATGAACTGATCCAAAGCCAGTTTCATTTCTTCTGTATCCAGTTTTCCACTTAGTTCTAAATTCAACTGCTGGTCGTCTATTTTCTTTATCGTAAACATGCTTAATTTTCCTGTGGTGATTACCGATGACTGTCATACTGACATCAAAGCCCAGTAAAAACTTTGACCTGCGATTGAATATAGTCTACAACAGTCAGGCCTTGGCAAAGATAAAAATAATGATTTTTTAACACTGGAAGGGAAAGACTATGTCAACTGATGCTGGAAAACTGGTTTTGCGATTAACTTTAGGGTTGCTGTTGGTATTTCATGGCTGGGCCAAAATAACAGGGGGGGTAGACTTTATCTCGGGAATGCTTCAGAACAATGGCTTACCAGGCTTCCTGGCCTATCTGGTCTATCTGGGAGAGTTTTTAGCGCCCTTGTTTGTGATTGCCGGTGCCTATACCCGGGTGGCAGCCTATATCATTGTGGGTAATATGGTTGTTGCAATACTTCTCGTTCATATGGGCGATATCTTTACTCTAAACGGAACCGGAGGTTGGGCGATTGAACTGCAGGCGTTTTACCTGATGACGGCAGTCGCCATTATTTTACTGGGTCCGGGTAAACTCAGTTTTATGCCTGAAAGCCGTTTGAATTAGATTATCAAAGGGTATCAAGAAGTTGAGCTACTGACCGCTTATCAACATAGCAGTCAGTAGCTTTATCTGGACATCGTCCAGCAGTTCGTTAAAAGCAGGCATCTGACCATTACGTCCATTGGCGATTGACGCTTTTATAGTGTCAATGTCATCGCCATAGAGCCAGATATCATCATTTAATCTGGGCGCTCCAAGTAGCTGGTTACCATCCCCAGTAGGGCCATGACAGGCGATACAGAACATGTCGTATTGTACTTTGCCGGGATGATCAGGATTCAGGCCGTCTGATATGCTCTTAACATAAGCAGCGACATTATCAACACCTTCTTCATTTTAGGTGATCAACGGGTTCTGCATAATTGAAAACTGCGACAATATGCTTAAAAGGCGGGGGATTGATGATACAGGCACCACAAAGCAAGCCGTCATAATTATTCGCCGGGAGGGGCAAACCACAGCATTCACAGGGGTCTTTTACTCGTGGCAGGCTGTCCTCGCAAGCCCTGCAAAGATCATAATTGCGTTCACTTGCCTGAGTGCATAGGATACAGGTTCCCGGCAGCAAATAATAATGGTTATTTTTTAACCACAAGTAAACTTTTGAAATCAAATTGGTTGACATGTAAAATCCCTTTAGCTTTTTTAGTGTAGCCCTGAACGCAGAGCTTTCCACTTCGTCTTTATGAGTAAGCTTGTGCTGCTCACTTGATCAAGCAGGTAAAATTTATGTACGACGTTCGTCATGACTGGAGCACTGAAGAAATTCAGGCGCTATTTGATTTACCCTTTAATGAGCTTTTATTTCAGGCTCAGTCAGTTCACCGCCAACACTTTGATCCCAATGAAGTCCAGGTTAGTACCTTGCTATCCATTAAGACCGGCGCCTGCCCGGAGGACTGCCAGTACTGCTCACAAAGTGGTCACTACAATACGGATCTGGAAAAAGAAAAACTCATGGAAGTTGAGAAAGTGTTGCACGAGGCACAGAAGGCCAAAGACAACGGAGCTTCACGCTTTTGTATGGGAGCAGCCTGGAAACATCCCTCCAAAAAAGATTTTCCACATGTACTGGCAATGGTCAAAGGGGTCAGAGCTCTTGGGCTGGAAACCTGTATGACGCTTGGTGCTTTGGATCAGGAACAGACTCAGGCCCTGGCAGAAGCAGGCCTGGATTATTACAACCATAATATTGATACCTCACGTGAGTATTATAAAAAGATTATCAGCACACGAAGTTTTGATGATCGCCTGGATACGCTGAGTCATGTCAGAGATGCCGGTATTAAAGTCTGTAGTGGTGGCATTGTCGGCATGGGTGAGCAGGCCGAAGATCGCATTGCTTTTCTCAGAGAACTGGCAAATTTGCCGCAGCATCCTGATTCGGTGCCGATCAACAATCTGGTAAAAATAAAAGGAACTCCGCTTGAACATGCTGATGATATCGAGCCTTTTGATTTCATCCGCATGATTGCTGTGGCACGCATTCTAATGCCCTATTCACATGTAAGATTATCTGCCGGTCGTGAAGCCATGAATGAACAAATGCAGGCCTTATGTTTTTTTGCCGGAGCCAATTCCATTTTTTATGGTGAGAAATTATTGACGACTTCAAATCCACTTGAAAATGAAGATATGGCTTTGTTTGCCAAGTTGGGGATACGACCTGAAGAAAAAGAACTGGAACATGTTCCACAGGAAAATTTGTTTGAACAGAGCCAGGCTTATTATGACGCTACAAGTCAGTGAAAACCTTTTCACAACAGTTACAGGAAAGTCTGGCTGACAGGCAATCACAAGGACTGTACCGTTCCCGTAAAACGCTGGCTTCAGCGCAAGGTACAGAAGTCAGAGTTAACGATAAAACACTCATCAATTTCTGCAGCAACGACTATCTGGGTCTGGCTAATCATCCTGAAGTCGTCGCAGCCTGTAAACGTGGACTTGATTACTATGGCACCGGGAGTGGCGCGTCACATCTGGTAGTGGGTCATAGTCATGCCCATCATGCGCTTGAAGAAGAACTGGCTGCTTTTACCGGACGCAGCCGAGCGCTGTTATTTTCATCGGGATATATGGCAAATCTTGGTGTGCTAACCAGTCTGGCCAGTAAAAAAGACTGTGTCTTTGAAGATAAATTAAATCATGCTTCATTGCTGGATGGCGGTTTATTTTCTGGTGCTGTCTTTAAACGTTTTCCACATTTAGATCTGGATCAACTTGCTAGCCTTTTAAACAAACAGCTTGCCTATGACAAACGCTTTATCGTTTCCGATGGTGTTTTCAGTATGGATGGTGATTTTGCCGATCTTCCGGGATTAGTGAGTGTGGCTGAGCGCTTTCAGTCTCAGTTGATGCTTGATGATGCGCATGGTTTTGGTGTGTTGGGGAAAAAAGGCGGTGGGCTTGTTGAGTATTATCGTGATCAGGGATACGACATTAATGAAAATAATTTACCCATCCTGGTCGGAACTCTGGGTAAGGCTTTTGGTACACAGGGTGCTTTTATCGCCGGGAGTGAAGCCCTGATAGAGAATCTGATTCAATATTGCCGATCTTATATTTATACCACGGCAATCAGTCCGGCGCTTGCCGAAGCCACTCGCACAAGTTTACAGCTTATACAAAAGGAAAATTGGCGCAGAGAACATTTACAGGCACTGATAACTGCCTTCAGGTCACGCTGTCAGGTACTTGGTTATTTGCTCACAGACTCAATGACACCGATTCAGGGTTTGCTTCTGGGTGACACGGAAAAAAGTCTGCAGGCAAGTCGTTTACTTGAAAATGAAGGCATTTTTGTCACAGCCATCCGCCCTCCGACAGTGCCCCAGGGAACCGCCAGGCTCAGAATTACTTTCAGTGCCTCACATACGCCAGAGCAGTTGGATTTGTTGTTGGCTGCTTTAGAGAAAATACAGCCATTGCTTTATCAGGAACAAGAAAATGCGGCAGGCTGAATTTACTATTGAAAAAAAACGGATTGCGCAGTCATTCTCGCAGGCTGCCAGAACTTATGATTCTCATGCGGCGTTACAAAGAAAGGTTGCAGATACCTTGCTTGCAAAACTGTCGAGTAATCCTTCTGTTCAAAGAGTATTGGATCTGGGCAGTGGCACTGGCTATTGCACAAAAGCCTTGCATGCGTGCTATCCCAATGCCGAGATTATTAGCCTAGATATTGCTGAAGCCATGTTGCTGTTCGCAGCAAACAGGCATCAAACTGATGGTTTTAAAGAAAAAGCAATCTGTGCAGATGCTGAAGCACTCCCGTTTATTGATAACAGTTTTGATGTAGTTTTCTCCAACCTGTCGATCCAGTGGTGTCAGAATTATTCAGTTTTATTTTCCGAACTTAATCGAATTTTAATGCCTCGGGGAATTTTTTATATTTCAACTTTTGGTCCTGATACCTTACAGGAGCTTAGTCGTGCCTGGCAGCAGGTGGACTCTTATGTGCATGTTAATCATTTTCAGCCAGCCTTATTTCTGAAACATCAGATAGATAAGCAAAACTTTCATGCACTCCAGATAGAACCTGAAAGCATATGTATGTATTACCAGAATTTTGAAATGTTGGCGCGTGAATTGAAATCACTGGGGGCTAACAATAAGAATTCTGGCCAGGGTAAAGGCTTAAATGGGCGAAAAAAAATCTTAAAATTAAAACAGGCTTTTGAACTGAATGCTGATCAAAAAGGTATCCCGGTGACCTACCAGATTTATTATTTGCAGGCGCAGGGTTTATAAGAGTTTGTTAAGGTTAAAGTGATGCCATCGAAAACATTTTTCATCACGGGAATAGATACGGATGCAGGGAAAACCTTTGCTGCCTGTGCATTGTTACAAGCAGCAAACAAAAGAGGTTTAACAACAGCCGCTGTTAAACCGATTGCTGCAGGTGGCATTCCTGTTGATGGGGATATGGAAAATTTACACAATGATGATGCTTTACTCTTGCAAAAGTTATGTACGGTGAGTTTGCGTTATGAAGAAGTTAACCCACTTTGTCTTGAGCAGGCCATTGCTCCGCACATTGCAGCACAGCAGCAAGGTGTAAAAATTCAGGCTCAGGCCCTCGCTAATCATTGTAAAACGATAATGGATAAAAATGCTGATCTCATGCTTATTGAAGGTGCCGGAGGCTGGATGGTGCCGTTGAATCAAAGTGAGTTTGTCGGAGATATTGTTAAAATTCTGAAAATTCCCGTGATATTGGTTGTCGGGATGAAGCTGGGCTGTCTTAATCATGCCTTACTGACTGTCAAAGCTATACAGGAGGAAGGCTTGGTTTTACATGGCTGGATAGCCAATCAACTGGATCCGGAAATGCCGGTCTTTAAGGAAAACCTGGATACATTACAAAAAAAAATTACTGCTCCACTTATCGCTACCATTCCCTGGGCATACGACATTGAAAGTGGAAATTTGCCAATAGATGGAATTCTGTAGCTGCTTTGTGTTTCATCAAATTACCAGCAGACATAACTTTTCGCCTATTCTATTTTTGTTATAATTCCGCCCGAACTTTTTTGCTCCGGATTTACGCTCCGATTCGCAAAGGAAACTATCTATGACCAATTCACAAATTGTCGTCTGTGCGCTGTATCATTTTGTCAGGCTGGACGATTATCAATCTTTGCAGCAGCCCTTGTTGGATGTAATGCTGGAAAACCGCGTTAAAGGTACCCTGTTGTTAGCCAACGAAGGGATCAATGGCACTATTGCTGGAGAGCGAGCCGGTATTGATGCGGTACTCAAGTGGCTCAAATTTGATCCGAGATTAAAGGATTTGAATCACAAGGAATCCTATGATGACACTTACCCGTTTTATCGCAGCAAGGTAAAACTGAAAAAAGAAATTGTCACGATGGGGGTTGAAGGCATTGATCCTAACCGGAAGGTAGGCACGCATGTGCCGGCGTCAGAATGGAATGCGCTGATTGCCGACCCTGAGGTATTGTTAATTGATACCCGTAATGATTATGAAGTTGAAATAGGGTCTTTCCAGAATGCAGTGAATCCAAATACAAATTCTTTCCGCGAATTTCCTGAGTATGTCGAAAAGCATCTGGATCCTGAGAGGCATAAAAAAATTGCCATGTATTGCACAGGCGGTATCCGTTGTGAGAAATCAACAGCGTATTTAAAGGAAAAGGGTTTTGACGAGGTTTACCACCTGCAAGGCGGCATTCTTAAGTACCTTGAAGAAGTTCCACAGGAAGAATCCTTGTGGCAGGGTGAATGTTTTGTGTTTGATAACAGGGTCGCTGTAAACCATGCTTTAGAAAAGGGTGACTATGACCAATGTCATGCCTGCCGCTTGCCGATAACGGAAGAAGATAAGCAAAGTGAATATTATGAAAAGGGTGTGAGCTGTCCGCGTTGTTACGACAAGCTGAGTGAAGCACAAAAAACAGCGTTTAAAGAAAGGCAGAAACAAATTGAGTTGGCGGCATCCAGAGGAGAAGAGCATCTGGGTTCTGAGGTGGCAAAGACTATTCTAAAGCGCAAAGCATCAAAGCTGGAATTTAAGGAAAAACAAAAAGCCCTTAACTAGTGCAAATTAATTGCTTAATCTAATGTTAGAATCGCGGCAAATTATCTGATGCATAAAGATAAAGTAAAAAGCTAAACAGTCAGTAAAAGCAGGAAAATATAGGGAAAAACATGAATAAAAAATTTGTTTCATTGCTAGTTGTGTTGGTAATTGTAGTAGGTGGCCTGTATTGGGTTTTTGGCCTACCCCGAGTTGGTAATCCGGAGATTCCGACCTCCGCACAAGCAATTGCCAATGGTGAATATCTTTATAATGCTGCCGGTTGTGCGGCATGTCATCAGGTTGATGGGGCAGAAGGACCAATTGGCGGTTATGAAATTGAATCACCTTTTGGCGGCTCTTTTTTTACGCCTAATATTACGCCTGATGAAGAAACGGGTATCGGGGGCTGGACCGGACGCGATTTCCTTTTAGCCATCAAGCATGGTCGCAGTCCGGGCGGCGGATTTTATTGGCCGGCATTTCCATATCGCTCCTATCAGGGGATGACTGATGAAGACGTGCTTGATATTGCGGCTTACATGGTGACTTTGCCGCCGATCAACAGCGAATCGCCCGAACATGAATTACCCGCCTGGCAGTTTAGCTGGATGATGAGCGGCTGGAATATCATGGCTGACTTTTTAGAGGGTGAGCCAGCAGCAGTAGGTAATGACCCTCAGGTGCAACGTGGTGCTTATCTGGCCAGAAGTTTCAGTCATTGTGGCGAGTGTCATTCACCTAGAAATGCACTGGGTATTACAGATTATTCCAGAGAGTTTGAAGGGCAGGAAGGTGTTGTTTCAGCAGCCTTAACACCGGATGGACTGGGTGCCTATACTTATGAAGATTTTGTTTATTTTCTGGAAGACGGATTTACGGCAAATTTTGAACAAGTCGGTGGTGAAATGCTGGATGTGATTGATCATACCAGTAAGCTCACCCAGGAAGACAGAGAAGCTTTGGCCGCGTTCTTCTTTCGTGAACAGTAAGCAATTTGAGTAAAACGAAACAGACAGACAATAAAAAAGGCAGCCTTGGCTGCCTTTTTTATTTCTATCAGTAGAATATTTTATTCAGCGCGATAGGCATCGTGGCAAGCACCACAAGTTGGACCAACCTGCTGAATAGCATTACGAACACCACCAGCACCTTCTGAGTTGATGATATCCATTGCTGCATTGGCACCCATAACCAGGTTATTGGCAGCATCAGCAAATCCATCCATATCACCCCAGATACTGTCTAATGCACGTGTTTCAAAATCATAGTCAGTTGTGTCAGCAGCAAATAATTCAGGAATCATTGGTGCTAAAGTCTGAATGCGCTCCAGAGCTTGAACAGCAACAGCCTGATCAAAGTCACCGCCACGAGCCATGCCTTGCAAAGGCCCCATGCTGAAGGCCAGTAATTTAAAAACCGCCTGTCTGCTTTCAACAGCCGCCTGCGCCTGCTCCTCTGGAGACATACGTTGCGCAAAAGAATTGAAGGAAATTAGCGTGCTGATAATTGCAGCGCTGATTAGAATTACACGTTTCATAATGATATCCCCATTTGTCAAACGTTAAAAAAATCGGATTTAATCATAACAGGCTTAACTTTCTTCACTTGCTTTGCGTTCTTAGTTTCCGCCTGTACCTAAGCCACTGAGAGTGCCAAGGATGCAAGTTTAACAGCAGTTTGGAGAGAAAGTCACCAATACTGGAGCTTTCACTCGCAGTGGCATATCTATTTACTTTGCGACTTTCATTGTGCCACGTCAGAATGCTGAAATTGTGTAAATCTGATGAATTTTTAAATAATACCAGAATAGCTTTTCCGGTAAGCTGAGCGCTTGATTTAAAGGGGAGATTGCTCTCTAATTCCCTTTCGCAGAATATTTCCCGAAATATTGAGTTCATAACTAGTAAAACTGACTATGGCAACTAAAAAAACAGCATTTAATTTTGAAAATGCGATTGAACAACTGGAAGAACTTGTAGAAGCCTTGGAAGAAGGTGATTTAAGCCTGGAAGAGTCGCTTAAGGCTTTTGAAGATGGCATTAAGCTGACAAGAGAGTGCCAGGTAGCGCTTGAAAAGGCTGAACAGCGTATTCAGATTCTCACCAAAGAAAACGAATTGCCTGAGGCGGAACCTTTCGACCTGGAAACAGATGACGATTAAGCTGCTTATAGCATCGTTATAAAAGCCAGTCGCACAGCATTTCATGCAGATTCAAGAATTTTTAACAACACGAAAAAGTCAGGTAGAAAAATTACTTGCTGAATTACTGAACTCACAGAATAGTGCTCCCATTCTGCATGATGCGATGACTTATGCAGTTATGAATGGGGGTAAGCGTTTACGTCCGGTTCTTGCTTATGCCAGTGCCAAGGCAGTTGGAGCTGATGAATCGCAGGCAGATATAGCGGCTTGTGCTGTTGAGCTTATCCACGCCTATTCACTGATACATGATGATCTGCCGGCAATGGATGATGATGCACTAAGAAGAGGCGTAGCAACCTGTCATATCAAGTTTGATGAGGCAATGGCAATCCTGGCGGGTGATGCCTTGCAAAGTTATGCTTTTGAATTACTCGCAGGTTCTAGCCGGCTCAAGGTTTCTCAAGAAATACGTTTGCAAATGCTGACGATACTGGCAAAAGCAATAGGCGCTACCGGTATGGTGGCAGGTCAGAGTCTGGACCTGCAGGCTTCTTCAAGCGACAGTAATCTCGAGTCCCTGGCAACCCTGCATTCTCTTAAAACCGGCGCCCTGATAACAGCCAGCGTGCAGCTGGGTGCTTTGAGTGCAGGCGGCATTGAGCAGGCACAATTTGAGTTGTTAACGCGTTATGCCAAGGCTATCGGACACGCTTTTCAGGTGCAGGATGATATCCTGGATATTGAAAGTGACACTGCAACACTCGGTAAGCAGCAGGGTAAGGATAGGGAGCTTGGTAAAGTAACTTATCCGGTATTATTGGGGCTTGATGGAGCCAGGCAAAAAGCTCAGGATTTATATGAAGAAGCGAATGATGCCCTGAAAACTTTTGGTGAAAACGCCGAAGCGCTGCGTGAAATTGCGCTATATATTGTGCAAAGAAAACACTAGTCATTAGCTGTAATAGGTAGTTATGTTTGAAGAAATCCCCCAACAGCGTCCACAAACTGCATTGCTGGATGCTATTGATTCCCCTGCTGATCTGCGTGAATTAGAGCCTGAACAGCTGGAAGAACTGGCGCAGGAATTAAGGGCATACCTTTTATATTGTGTTGGGAAAACCGGCGGTCATTTTGGTGCCGGGTTGGGCGTTGTTGAATTAACAATAGCTTTGCATTATGTCTTTAACACACCCGAAGATCGTCTGGTATGGGATGTTGGACATCAAAGTTATCCGCATAAAATTCTTACCGGCAGGCGCGAGCGTATGCTGAGTATGCGCCAGCAAGGTGGTCTGGCTGCGTTTAATAACCGCCAGGAAAGTGAATACGATACCTTTGGCGTTGGCCATTCTAGTACTTCAATTTCCGCTGCCCTGGGCATGATGATGGCAGCGAAGAAAAACGACAGTGAACGTAAAGTTGTTGCGGTCATCGGCGATGGCGCCATGACTGCAGGCATGGCATTTGAAGCACTGAATCATGCTGGTGAACTGGATGAAGATATTCTGGTTATTTTGAACGATAACAATATGTCTATCTCTAAAAATGTCGGTGGTTTATCCAGTTACTTTGCAAGAATGTGGGCCAGTAAACCTTATAATTTTTTACGTTCGGGTTCCAAAAAAGTATTGTCAAAAGTTCCGCCAGCCTGGAAAGCCGCCCATCGTGCTGAAGAATACATGAAAGGTATGGTTTCCCCGGCAACCATTTTCGAAGAGCTGGGCTTTAATTATTTTGGCTTGATTGATGGCCATGATATCGATGGGCTGATTGATATTCTGAATAATATTAAAAAACTCAAAGGCCCATTATTGCTGCATGTGGTTACCCAAAAAGGTAAAGGCTATTTACCGGCTGAAGAAGATCCTTATGGCATGCATGCACTTAATAAAATGGCTTCTGCCGATGAACTTAATCAGCAACAAAGACAGGAAGAAAATACTGCGCCCAGCTATTCAAAAATTTTTGGAAACTGGCTTTGTGAAATGGCACCCACGGAACCTAAATTAATGGCTATCACGCCAGCCATGGGTGAGGGCTCAGGAATGCGTGAGTTTGAAGAAAAATTTCCTGACCAGTTTTTTGATGTTGCTATCGCCGAACAGCATGCAGTGACCTTTGCGGCCGGTATGGCCTGCGATGGCTTAAAACCCGTTGTTGCTATTTATTCCACTTTTTTACAACGTGCTTATGACCAGTTAATTCATGATGTTGCCTTGCAGAATCTGGACGTATTGTTTGCGATTGACCGGGCAGGTCTGGTTGGTGAGGATGGCCCTACTCATGCCGGCAGTTTTGATTTGAGTTATTTACGTTGCATTCCAAATATGCTGATCATGACACCAAGTGATGAGAACGAAACCAGGCATATGCTTTTTACGGGTTACCATTTTTCCGGGCCGGCAGCAGTCAGGTATCCACGAGGCAAGGCGACAGGGTGTGAACAGGATGCAAGTTTAAAACAGTTGGACATTGGTAAGGCTGTAGTTAAAAGACAGGGAGAAAAGGTTGCCATTCTGGTTTTCGGTACGCTATTGAAAGCGGCAGAAAAAAGTGCAGAAGCATTAAATGCAACCTTGGTTGATATGCGCTTTGTAAAACCACTGGATGAAGCTTTAATAAAAGAGCTGGCTGGAACACATCAACTATTGGTGACTGTTGAAGAGAATGTTATTAAAGGCGGCGCAGGTTCTGCCGTGAATGAATTCCTGGCTGCAATAAAAAGCGAAGTAAAAGTGATTAATCTGGGGTTACCGGATAAATTTCTTGATCATGGCAAGTCAGAGCAAATGCTGGCCGAATGTGGATTGGACAGTGTCGGCATTTCAGCAGCGATAAAAACAGTAATTAGTTAACTTCCCAGGTATGGCCGCTTCTCAGCAAAGCATTCAGGTTGCCCTGGTCTTTGCCCTGACGTAACTGTTCACGCTGAATAAATAAATCATCCACATAATTGGGTTTTGGATTGTGGTAGATCACACCAACTGCCACAGGGAAGTCGTCTCCACCCATTGCGCCGATTAATTGCGCCAGGGCAAGGTTGGTCTGGTCGTGTACCAGCACCTCGCCAAGCGGGCAGTTTTCACCGATAGTCACAACTTCCAGTGTCAGTGTTTCCCGGTTTAGGCGGATACCTTTGTTATTGTCTTTACCAAAAACCAAGGGTTGCCCATGCTCAATTTCAACCCGGAAATCGGCCGCCAGTTTTTTGTCTTTAACGTTTTCAAAAATACCATCGTTATAAATCGGGCAGTTTTGGAGTATCTCAATAAAGGACGCCCCTTCATGGTCATGTGCGGTTTTTATCACTGCACTCAGATGTTTCATCTCCGTATCAATGGAACGGGCGACAAAAGCCGCACCAGAACCCAGGGCAACGGCACAGGGTGAAAGCGGTAAATCAATTGAACCCTGTGGTGTTGAAGGCGAACGTGTACCGACTTTTGACGTTGGTGAATACTGGCCTTTGGTCAGTCCATAAATTTCATTATTGAATAACAGAATATTCAGATTCACGTTGCGGCGTAAGGCATGCATGGTGTGGTTGCCACCGATACTTAAAGCATCACCATCACCGGTAATGACCCAGACATCCAGCTCCGGATTGGCCAGTTTAACGCCGGTTGCAATCGATGGTG
>Ga0255766_10000303_pt1 | contig 44215 bp, 66 predicted proteins | sample 071ome_23_FD_179966 | JGI IMG/M metagenome (GOLD analysis project Ga0255766, IMG submission 179966) | Coastal salt marsh microbial communities from the Groves Creek Marsh, Skidaway Island, Georgia - 071403BT metaG (version 2) | ecosystem: Environmental > Aquatic > Marine > Intertidal zone >...
AAAAGCAAAAACAAACGAAGAAAGAAAAAAAATTGCAAATAAGACAACTTTATTTAAAACACAGAACCTTAATACCGTTTTAAAAAAAGAGAAAGCTATGCAAAATACAAAGAAGTTAAAAAAAGATATTGAAAATAAAATGAAAACTGCAAAGACTAAAGAAGAAAAAAATAAGTATAAACCCTTGATAAACATGGCGAACCGTATTTTAAAAGGTAATTAAAATATTGTTTATCGAGACCGTTTACATATTTTAACTTCTGTATGGGTACTTCCTTATCCATAAATTACAGATCCACTTTTCACCTGATTTTACAGGTTCACCGGCATGTAATGCTTTTTTAGTTATACACTCATAATTGTTTAGTGTATTAAAAAATAAACAATCACCCTTTTTTAAACGGTAAGATTTATTTATATTTGGAAAAGAAGTTTCACCACCTTCATAATCATCATTCAAGGCGACTATGAACGTATACATACGACGATTTTTATCATTTTTAAAACAATCTTGGTGTGGTTTATAGAACCCACCTGGTTTGTATTTCAAAACCTGTAAATCCTCGCAGTTACTTAAAGGACGATCCGTCATAGAAACACATTTACGTATAAGTTTATCTACGACAGGGTCATCAGATGCTTTTAGCCAAGCAGTTTCACTAATGCGTGATTTTTTATCAACGGTTCTTTCCTTAGCAACGGTAGATGTGTGTAATTTTCCATGTGCAATTTTCATAATGTGATCACATTCATCTTTGTTTAATACGTTTTTTATAACTTTTGGTTCTTGATAAATGGGTATAAAATACCAAATGAGTAAAATTATAGAAATAAGTACAAGTACCCTGTTCATTTATATAAACTAAGAAATTCTTTCTACCGCAGATAACAAGAAATAGTAAGATGGTAACATGACAATGTTTATAACAGGTACCGTATATTCACCATACTTTTTATCGTGATACACAAACAAACTTATCAAGGAACAATACAAAGACGCAAAGTACATGAATTTATTCACATTATAAATATAAAATGTACTCTTAATTATACTCGTAAACATGTAAAATTCCAATCTTCTATACTGTATAGGTGATAATAAATTGGCTTGTATAACAAAAAATATACACATTATATAGTATAAAATATCGAATATATCGATAAACTTCTCCCACTCGTATCGTATTAACATAATACTCGTAAAAAGACACACCAAATAGTACTTATACAATTCTTGTGAAACTATTGAATCATTACTAAAAGACTTATGTAAATGATACAATACACGCGCAGGTGTGTGTAATAATAGAGCGATATTAACAAAACTTTTTTTTTCAAAAAAGTATGTAAGTGAAAACGGTATCATACACGTGTATGCAGATAAAAGTTCAACTGGTCTTATGAGTTTCATTTTTATATACATAAGTTCTAATCTTTAAGGTAAATCTAAAAAACTCGGTGTTTTTGAATTGTATCTAGTATGTATATCATGTATAACACCGTTTGTATACTTACCAAGTTCACGCATAGTACTCATGACGTCTAAAGATGTATCTATTATCCATTGTCTCAATATATCACCACACGAATTTGTAAACATTTCGTATATGTTACGTATATCTACTAATTTATCTTTCATTTTGTCCCTTTTTTGTAATTCTTTTTTAAAAGTCGATTCTGATATGTTTTTAAGCAAATACTGTATTCTTAAATGAAAATTATTTTCATCGTATATGTCACCGTATTTATAAATAAGTTCTCTATCGAGTTTGTGTAAAAGTATACTCATTTCTAAAAGTTCTTCGGGCGCTTTCGCATCTCGCAACTCTTGAAAAGATGGTCTCCCACCACACGGTATATCACCGTGTTCTCTCGATCTCTTCTTAAACTCAAAAAAGTGTGGGTTATGTATTCTCCCAACCTCTATTTTACCAGTCCTCCAATCGAATGCCGTTTTACAGTTTGTACACCACATTTGCATACATCCGTCTATTTTATGTATCATTGTACTACACTTTGGACACGGTCTCGTATCCTTGTTTATGAGTTTCATCGTCTCTACATTATTTGGATCGCATACGTGGTTAGGTTTTAAAACTTCGTTACACTTTACACAAAAATGTTGTTTGCAAATACCACACTTCCAATCACTGTCAATCAAACCTCTACAATCTTCGGAAGGACACGCTCTTACAAAATTTTTAGATCTGTTTTCAATAACGTTTGCGTACCTTAATATATTCATTTCAGTTGTAATATCTTCTATGGATTGTCTTATAGTATTTTCTAAAGCATCGTACCTCGAAGAATCTAAACCACGTGCATACGCGTCTTGTTTTTTCCTCTCTATGTAAGCTAAAGAGTTTAAGTTTTCATAGTAAGATTCTCTAAGTTCACGAATACGTATTATTCTTTCAACCTCGGGTTGTGTTTCTGGTATGAGTAACTTCTCGCGTTCAAAAAGTATATTTTCCCTATGTTTCTTATACTCCACGTTTCTAAAACGTTTCGTACAAAACGTATCTATAAATCCCCTATTTAGTTCGTGTTTACACTTCATACAATGAGGTTCTTCTATAGTAGAAAGCATGTATGTTTGAATACACGTTTTACACGCGTCATATTCACAAAAAAGACAGGTGACTTTTTTGTGAGACGATTTGTTATAGTTTTCACAACATACTTTACACGAATCCATTTATATTCTTATTTAATTTTAGCAAATTGTCTTTAATTAATTGTTTATAAAAATATATATATATTATATGAATAATATTATACTTTTGATTGTAATTATACTAATATTTTTTTTAATTAAAATTTTAAATCATGATGATTTTTACAATTATATTAAAAATGTACCATATAACCATGGTACAGCATATAGACTTGGTGATGTTTACTATTATGGTAAAACTGCAAAATATAATAACATAAAATATCACGAAAAGGTCTTTCCAGGAAGTATAGCATGCGAATACCTTAAAAATTTAAAAAAGTTTGACAGACAAAATCTTAATTTGTTAATAAATATCATAAACAAAAAAAGTATAAAAGAAAAACCACCGGAAAAAGATTCATTAGTTATACACGCAAGATTAGGCGACGTATTATGTAGATATAAATCACAATGGAAAAAAAATTATAAAATAAAGATGGATTATTATAGTAAAAAAAACAATAAAAAATTCTGGGAAAATATTTTAAAAAAAATGAATGATAATAATTTAAATAAAGTATACATAGTTACCGGGTTTCATTATAAGAAATGTATAGAAGAAAGTTTAAAGTTTCTAAAAGAACTCGAAATATTTTTCAAAAACGCAGGTAAAGAAGTTGTATTAAGAGTAGATAAAGATCCGGATGAAGATGTAATATGGATGTCTCAATCATCACACTTTGCAACTACAGGTGGTGGTTTTGGTAGAATTATTCAAGGAATTGTTAAGAAAAAAGGTGGTAATGTATATTCAAACGCGTAAAATCATTTCCTTCTTGTGTACATATACGTTTTCTTGACCCAATCGCGATCTTTCTTGAAAATTTTAGAAAGTTTTGGATCCTTACGTTTAAACAAAATCATAAGTACATTGAGTCTTCTAAAAAGACCGAGAGGTGGTTCACCTGCACGTATAACTTTACCAAGAGCCCTGTGTCTCGAGAGTTCCGTTTTTTCTTTAACGTCGACGTACCCGTATCTAGAAAGAGATCCGTTATCACTTATTGGAATTCTAACAATCGTTTTCATTTATTTAAACTTAGGATTTTTTTCGAGTTTACCTTCGTGAAATACAACCGGGTTATAATACGTTCCATCGGCATAGTATACTTTAGTGTACCACGACTTTGAATTTGCGTCCCAAACCTCACGTCTTTTTAATCCACATTTATACTTTACTCGGTTTTCCATATCTTCTCTACTTCCAGTAACTTTACCCGTCTTGTTACCCTTGACAACAGTTTTTGCATCTTTCATACCTTTAATAAAAGTGAAGTATCTAACAAGTCCAGTGTACATCTTTTATTAATGATATGTGTTTACTTTTTATATTGTTTTTAACGTTTTCTATCAACCCGTCGTCTCATTTTTTCACCACGTTTCTTTATTTTCCTATTAATTTCTCGTTTTTTACTTTCGAGTTTAACATTTCTACCTTTCCAGTTCCTGTTTATATTAAGTTTAACTCTATCATACGCCTCATTTGCACTCATACCTTGAGTTCCACGAATGTATCCACCAAGCATTTTCCATTCCGTGTTTTTAATGCGATTTGCGTACATTTTACGATCACGATCGGACATACTTGGATATGTTTTTTTCATGTACTGTTTAATTTTTACCCTCGCTTCTTTTCTTTTTTTAGCGTTTAATTCAGCTCGTTTTCTCATATTATCTTTATTCTCGCCGTACATTTGTTCTAAAAGACTCGCTTTACCAACTCTTTTTTTCGCATCTTCACTCGCTTTCAACATGGCCGATTTAATTTTTTTTACTAAAGGTTTGAAATCAGCAACAGCGTTTACTTGTTTAATATATGATCTTTTTTCATTACTAGTAAGATACGAACTTTGGATTTGGCGTTTAAAAGTATCACGTTTTCTTTTTTCAAGTTCTTGTGCTTTTCTTTTTTCAAGTTCTTGTGCTTTTCTTTTAGCTATGATTTCATCTTTAGCGGCTTGAGCTTTTTTAGAAGCCTCTATGGCTTTAGCTTCCATTTGTTTTTTAAGTTCTAATCTTCTTTTATTTTCTCTATTTTTTGTATTATTTACATTTTTTTGTTTTTTAAGTTCCATTTGTCTTTTAATTTTCATTTTATTGTTGTACTCTTTCTTTTTCCGAGATTCGGCTTCGGCTTTAGCTTTGGCATTATTTTCTTTTCTTCTTCGAGCCTTGGCTTCAGCTTCGGCTTTAGCTTTAGCATTATTTTCTTTTCTTCTTCGAGCATCGGCAAGACTTCGTATTTCTTTAATAGCATTTAGTCTTACAGATTTAAAATTTTCACCGCCTTCTAAACGTCTAAAGTATTTATTTCTATTTGTGAGATTTTTAGAACTTTTAAGAAGTTTTTCCAAAGACGATCGTTGTTTTACTGCTTTTCTTCTTCGAGCATCGGCAAGACTTCGTATTTCTTTAATAGCATTTAGTCTTACAGATTTAAAATTTTCACCGCCTTCTAAACGTCTAAAGTATTTATTTCTATCCGTAAGATTTTTAGAACTTTTAAGAAGTTTTTCCAAAGACGATCGTTGTTTTTGAGAATCAACTTCGGTTTTATCTGCTTTTCTTCTTCGAGCATCGGCAAGACTTCGTATTTCTTTAATAGCATTTAGTCTTACAGATTTAAAATTTTCACCGCCTTCTAAACGTCTAAAGTATTTATTTCTATCCGTAAGATTTTTAGAACTTTTAAGAAGTTTTTCCAAAGACGATCGTTGTTTTTGAGAATCAACTTCGGTTTTAACTGCTTTTCTTCTTCGAGCATCGGCAAGACTTCGTATTTCTTTAATAGCATTTCGTCTTACAGAATTAAAATTTTCACCGCCTTCTAAACGTCTAAAGTATTTATTTCTATTTGTGAGATTTTTAGAACTTTTAAGAAGTTTTTCCAAAGACGATCGTTGTTTTATCCTTTTTTTGTTCGGTTCGGGTTCTCTCTTTTGAAATTTTTCTAATAATTTATCAACTTTACTTTTAAAAAGAATGAAATATTGCTTATTAAATCCGGGATTTTTATTAGGATGAAGACGCAAAAAACCTTCACGTCTTAATGCTTTGAGTTTTTGTTCCGAATTCTCAACTTCTCTAAGTTTTCTAATTAGTCTCAAATAAAAAGCTTGTCCACCACGACCATCTACTTTAATTTCAGGTTTATTTGGAACTTTCTCTTTTTTAGGTATTGGTTTAGGATCGACTTTAATTTTTTTAACAAATATTTTACCAAATTTTCTACCCGTATCTTGAAATTTATTACGCGTTCTTTTAAATTTATTACGCGTTCTTTGAATTTTTTCAGTTAAAGTAATTTTTTCATCAGTTTCGTTACTCGTGTTATTATTTCCATTATTATTATTCGAATTGTTAGAATTGGAATTTAATTCTAATTTTTTATTTTTATATTTTTTATTTAATTTTTGTTTCCAAACTTTACTAATTTTAGATTTTTTATACCTTCTATGAATATTTTCAAGTTGATTTAAATTTGATACACTGTTTAATTCAGTGCTGTATCCTCGATAAATTTTAGTAACTGTTTCATTTTTTATCCTTTGAATTTCAGTTTCAGTTTCAATTTTTTTCTGTTTAGCGATGGCTTTACCAATAGCGGCTTCATTTTTTCTCCTTTGAGCATTAGCTTTAGCAGCTTCAGCTTCATTTTTCTTCTTAGCATTTTTTTCGACTTTTCTTTGAGCATTTTCTTCGGCTTTTCTCCGAGCATTTTCTTCGGCTTTTCTCCGAGCATTGGCTTTAGCTGCTTCAGCTTCATTTTTCTTCCTAGAATTTTCTTCGGCTTTTCTTTGAGCATTGGCTTTAGCGGCTTCAGCTTCGTTTTTCTGTGTCAAAAGTTCGTTTATTTTTCCTATAACTTGTACTTCTGTTTTGAAACCACTTTTACCAGATTCTAAATTATTCAATACACGATTTACTATATTTCTATTCTTATCATTATTAAATTGATTACGAACACTATTACTAATTTTTATTATATTTATACGATTTTGTATTGCTTTGTTAGCATTATTAAGAGTAGGAAACTTACTTTTTCCAAAAAAACCTGATTTTGTATTATTTTGATAGTTTCGAATTATTAGAACAACGCTTTTATCACGTAAATATTCTCTATACTTATTTTTTAAAGTTTCGGCTTGATTATACCTTTTATTAAATAGTCGTTTTTTTACATTATTTTTAGATGTTTTTTTATTAAGTGTGTTTTTAACATTATTACTATTCCTAGTTTCGGGTGTGTTATTATAACTACTGACTCCAGTTTTGGGCGTTTTTTTAACATTATTACTATTCCCAGTTTCGGGTGTGTTATTATAACTACTGACTCCAGTTTCGGGCGTTTTTTTAGAACTAGGTGGTGTTCTTTTAAATAAACCCCATGGTATAATTTTACTACTAGGAGTAAACCCAGTTATTTCGTTGTATATTCTTTTTTTTGATATTTTCATGAGATATTCCCAATACTTATCAAATTCTCTATTTGTTAAATTAGAGTATCCATCTTTTTCTATTTGTTCTTTAAATTTTTCTTTACCTCTTCTTACAACACGCCTTATTTTAGATAATCTCTCGAATTCATCTTGTTCATCGTTTGTTTTTTCACCAAAAAGAGCGCGGTTTAGTTTATTAAACTGAGTTTTCATCGTATTTTTTTCTACATTAACGTAAGGTCCCGATGTTCTTTTTAAAAAAAATGGTCTTTTTTTAGAAAACTTCGGAGATCTATTTTCATTTCGTTCGTTATTCACATTATTTTCATTTCGTTCGTTATTGTTTCTTCTACCATCTCGATTCACATTATTTTCATTTCGTTCGTTATTGTTTCTTCTACCATCTCGATTCACATTATTTTCATTTCGTTCGTTATTGTTTCTTCTACCACCTCTATTCACATTGTTTTCATTTCGTTCGTTATTGTTTCTTCTACCACCTCTATTCACATTGTTTTCATTTCGTTCGTTATCAACACTGTTTATACTCTCTCTTATAATTTTCGTTTTCTGAGTAGAGTGAAACTTTATAGGTTCGTAAACTTTTAAAGCGTGTAAACGTCTACCTATTATTCCTATAAGCTGTGCCTTTGTAAGTTTTTTATCGGCATGTCTCGCTACACCTACTTTCTTAGCTATACGTCTAATAGATGTAACTTTAGTAGAAGAACTAAAAAGTTTATCGAAATCCGACATAGTTAAAGGTGATTTTCTATCCATCATGTGAGTCCTGTCGCGACTTAAAACTAAAGGTGGTAACGGTAATTTTCCATCCTGTATACTCGAATACACATCACATATTTCGTTTCTAGAAAGTTTTAAATCTATACCTAACTTTTGTTTGAGGAGCGTCTTGAGGTCTGCTGAATTCACTCCTGGATCACACGCGTCCATATTGATATAAACCAACAAAAAAGTTTATAGCGATATGCCTTTCAAATATAATTTCATTTTTTCTTCATATGTCATGTTAAACTTAAAAACGTCTACCTGACCTATATCTACGTCAACAATTTTACTGTTTTTTATAACGTTTTGTTTTCTATTATTTAACGTAGAAGCAACGAGCGCTTCTGCGAACTGTTTTGGATTTTTTATATCTTCTATGAATTGATTTTCCATTTTCATTCTAATACAAAGTATTTTGTCTGGTTTTTTATCTAAAAAAGGTGTAGTGGGTAAAGTTTCAAGTGTACCACCATCCACGTAAACCAAACCTTCGTAACGGTACGATGAAAATATGAGTGGTATTGCTATACTCATACACAAGGCATCTATTACTTTCATATTTGGGTGTGTATCCTTTGAAAAATATACAGTTTTAGATGTATTCACACAAAAAGCAGATATGTATATTTTTTTATCTATATCCGAAAATGTCGGATCACACTCAAAAACGTCCACAAATTTTTGACGTATTGGTTTTAAGTCTACTAAGCCATATTCATTTAAAAAACACTTCAAATTTAATTTCACAAGTTCTTTACCATTAATCAGGGCTAATTTATAGACAATATCATCTATTGAAAATCCTAAAGATAAAAATAAAATTATTATGGCACCCGCAGATGCCCCTGAATATTCTTTTATGTGTTTTAAAGAAGGTTCTATAGTTTTGAGGTACCCAAGCATAGAAAATATACCCATGGCACCTGGACCAACAACGAGATACTCGAACATTTCATCGTTTAATAGTACTGAGGAAATTGCTTTCTCAAAAGAGCGAAGACGAGTGCAAAGACGATCGTATGAACAACCGCCGAAGATGGACTGGTTTGACCCGAGGTAAAGAGACCCTTGGAACCAGCTGGGATTGTTAAGAGTATACCTGGGCTGAGAATAATGAACAGGGAAGTGGTGACGATGAGATCGGTTTTCGTAAGAACGATACCCAAGGCCTTTGCAATCAAAGAAAATGCAAGAAAAAAGACGAGTGCGTGGAACAATACTTCGTTTCTCCCAGTTAAACCGTCTCTGAAAGAGACCTTGGTTCCATTTGTTCTGAGAAGAACACCTGGACTGAGAAGTAAAAAAAGCGATGCTGGTAAAGAAACTTTTTGAGACGTAATATCTGGAAGCATGTTTGTATATATTTATATTACATATTAATCTAAGACCATTATTTAGAATTATAAAAACAAAATTCGACAAAGTCGTCATAGTTTGCAAAGTTTAAAATGCGGTGTGATAGAACCGCATCGTATAGGTACTGTTGTAGTATCCCCCACATATATCGGAGTTCTTCCTGATACTCTAATTCCCAGTCGTTTATATGTAAAGGTTCGTCTATATTAACTTCTTCTTCGTAATCGCTATATTCAGCGTCATTGCCATGTGTAGCTTCGTAAACGTATTGATTCCAAACCATTATTCTTGTTTCTTATCTTTCAAACCAGTGAGTGAAAGTGAAGTAGATTCTTTTGTTGGTAAACTATCGAGTATAACCTTTAAGGCACTTTCAGCTTGTTTTTCGTTACCATTGAAAAAAGTAACCAAACCTTCTTTAACAGAGGTTTTATTTAAACCCTGTTTCCTGGAACTTTTTTTAACCGAAATTTTACCCTTTTTCAAATTAATAACGTCAAGACCGTTATCGGTCATGAGTTTTTTGACTTGCATTTTTAAAGATTTTTCAGCCTGAACTAAAATCTTTATATCTTCTCTGGCTTCTGTAATTTGCTTGTTAAGTTCAACCAACTTAGAGACGCTGTTAGAAAGTTCGTCCGATGGAGAGCTGGACATGTTTTATATTATAAACTATTCCTATATTCTTTAAATGTCTATTTAACACAATGGTCTTCTCATAGTATCTGGTACTATTGTCGAATTATTCCAAACAAATGGTTCCTTGGAGTTTGGTGGATCGGCACGAACTTGTTGATTCGCGTTTCTCAAAGCACCACCAACGGTCTCTGGGAAACCAATTTGGGCGCGTGGTTCGAGGAAGTTTTGACCAGCAAGTATGTCTTCTGGAGCAAACTCACCAAAATCCTCTTGGGACGCGACTTCTCTTGGGAGAAGGGAAGACGCAAGACCCGTACCCACCTTCATTTCACAGCCACCTGATGGCTTGGAATCTCTCATTGGTTTTAGACTTGGACTTGGAGCTGGTTTATCTTCACCCATTCCGACTGGAGCATACATACGTTCTTGTACCGTGTAAGTAGAAGTTTTGCAACTGTTCAATATTAACAGGAGGGCGATAACAACTGCTGTGGCGATAAGTAAATTTTTTCTACTAAACGATTTTCTCATCTTCATCATCTTTATATATAATAAATAATTTTTTTTATTTGGAAACACTATCTTCAAACATACATTCTTCTGGATAAGATTCAACTTCACATTCAGGTTCCTCTTCTGTATTTTTTGTATCTTCATGGATTTTTACCTGAACAAGATTCCATGACGACCCAAAATGTGATCTTGCAAACCAAAGACCCGAAAATTCTACAAAAACAGAGCATGTTACACCTGGTGATAATGTTTCAATGTCGACGAGTTCCTTGTTCGCATTAAAAACTCTAGAAGCTTCGATTTTTTCCGCTGTAACAACATCGTCTTTAATATATGCTTTAGTGATTGTTTTTTCTGTAAGTTCTTTACCAAACCACTCTTTACTATTTTCCAATGCGGACTGAATGTTTGTTAAATGTACTGCTTCAACTTTAGCGATATTATCGTCGCCTGAAAGTTCAAATGAAATATCTTCTCCATCAACTTCGAGAACTTTAACATCGGTTAATTGCACAAAGCATTTTTTCTTTTCATCTGTGTACGCTCTAACGTGACGCATACCATCATCTGTTTTAAAGGGTGTGTCGTAAATCATTTTATATATTGTTTTGGTTTCATTTCTTTAAACCAATAAAAGGTATCATAGCCGATTTTTCGAGTATAGGTTTTGGAACCCAATGGTCACGTATAGGTTTGAATCCGTATAGGGTTTCTTCCATATTAACGTTACGTATAGTAGAAGGTAAAGGTTTTGCTTTTACTGGCCTGAAATTTAATTCGTTTCTGATATAGTTTGTATTATTCATTCTTGATGTCCAATTCATTTTTTCTAAATTGAACATTTGATTTGATTGTGTTTTAAGGTATCCTGGTGGTGTCTTTAAATTTTTGTTCGTTGATTTAAGACCATAAAACAAGTGTTTACTCAGTTTATCTTTAGATGGTGTTGTTGTGGATAATTTATATCTTTTAGGATTCACATCAGCCGCTTTTTTCATTACTCGCGGTCCAACTTTTGTATATTTGCGAAACGTATGAGCAGGTTTACCGAGTTTTACACCGACTTTTTTAGCAATCGTATCAATAGTATCTGTTACTGAAATTTTCTTCTTTGTTATTTTTCGTGCTAATGCTAACATTCTTTTACGATCTTTATCCCTTTTCCCCGGTCTGAGACCCATCTTTTGCATCATGTATATATCTTCTATGAGATAGTGTACTGTTGGTACTTGTAAATACTTATATTTTTTATAGTATGTTAAGTTTTTATTACGATTAACAAACCCTACTAATGAGCCATTTGTAATATTTTTCTTAGCAACATTGTACCCGAGTTGTTTAGGACGCATAAATGCTATATCAAGAATACCACCAAAATTCTGATCTTCGAGTTTACCTGATTTTATATTAAACACACGAAACTTCATGTCTAAAGTAAAAAGTTCTACATCTATGAGTACATTCGCTACATTTTTTATATTTTTACGTTTAGGCATTAATGTATACCTTCTTGTTACGTGGAACCCTTCGGATTTTTTAGACGTAGCAGAAGTGAGTCCTATAAACCGAGCAATTTTATACCCCCAGTTTGTCCTAAAATTTTCTTCTTCTGAATAATTCTTTGCTTTTTCATTAAAATACTGATCCGTTTCTCTAAGAACTATGTCTATGAGCTTATAATTATCACGTTGTGCTATTTCACCCAGTTTATTCCACAACAAAAGTTTAATGGCTTGTAATTTACCAAAATACTTATCGTCCGGTTTCATTTTTGGTACAAACTTAGTATCAATATCAGTCGTTACGACTTTTTCATCCGTGTATAGGTAAAAATTTGTTGCTTCACCCCCACTTATTATTAAGTCCCCCATTGGTTTTAAAAACTTCGTAAGTTCGTCAATTATACCATACATTGAAGGTCGAATAGATTCTGTAACAAGTACTTTAGCGACATCTTCAAACGTTTCATTAGGATATAACCTTTTTACACGCGCCCTAAATTTTTTTACATTATCCTGACTATACTTATCAGAAATGTACTTGTACAAAGTTTTATCACCGAAACACACTTTCTTCTTTACCCATTCATTTATAGTTCTTTTTTCGTAATCACTAAACAATGGAAAAAAATTATTAGGTAATTTTTTAACAATTTTTTCATTACTATTTACCATTATTATAATGTACATATAAAAAAATAACAAGCTCCTTATAAATATAAAAAGGACTTAAAGATACTACGTTTAATATAGATATAAAAATGTCTATTGAATCTGTACTTGAAGAAATCACCGCGCTCCGTTCTGAAATTAAGTCTTTAACAAAACTTGTTAGAAAGATTAAGAATAAACAAGACGACCCAAACGGTGAAAAAGCTGCGGCTAGAGCTAAGAATAATGGTTTTAACCGAAAACAAGAAGTTTCCGAAAAACTTAGAAACTTTCTCGGTTTAGCTGAAGGTGAACTTATTTCTAGAAGCGCTGTAACAAAAGCCATAAACAAATATGTTACCGAAAAAGGATTGAAACATCCAGATAACGGTAGAGTTCTTGTTCTCGACGACAATCTTAAGGATCTTCTTCAACCACCCGCTGACGTACAAATTACTTTCTTAAATCTTCAAAAGTATCTCAGTCCGCACTACGTTCAACCTAAGTAACTTAAAAAAATAATAACAACATATAATAACAAATAAACATGATTATCGACAGGTCAACTGTTGAGACCCTTGTTGGTACAAAGATATCAAACATAGATTTGTACCAAAAAGCATTTAGACACAAATCTGCACTAAAAGAAGACGAAACTCTTGATGGTTCTTTTGAAACGCTTGAGTTTATAGGTGATTCCGTGTTAGGTTTTGTAATTACTAAATTTTTATTCGACAGGTACGAAAACAAACAAGAAGGTTTCTTGACCAAAGCAAGAACGAAACTCGTTCGTGGTGAAACTCTTGCTAACATAGCAACCAAACTCGAACTCTATAAATGGGTTCAAATGGACGAAAAAGGTATGCGTAATGAATGGAACAAAAATCCTAAAATTCTTGAAGACGTATTCGAGTCTCTTGTAGGAGCAATTTATATGGATCTAGGTTTACTTCATGCGAAACAGTTTATTTTAAACATATACAATAATCCAAATTATGTAAACATGAATTGTATAATGATCGATGATAATTTTAAAGATCACCTCATGAGGTATTGCCAAACAAATAATCTCAATTTACCAGATTATCGTGTAATATCACACGAAAATGGTATTTTTTACATAGATGTGTATGTCGATAGTACATTTCTCGGAAGAGGGTGGGCAAAAAATAAAAAACAGGCCGAACAATATGCGGCACGAAGTTTTTTCTATCCACCACACCTAAACTACTTAAACAATAAAAACGCTAATTATCTAAAATAATGTTAAAAAACTATTTACTCGTAGCGGGTGGTTTTGTAAGTACTATAATAGTACTAAAATTGTTTTTTAAAAAACCACCACCTCCAAACGTCACTTACGAAATCTCATCAAACTTGGAAGAAGACGATTCAGAAAATATGAGCATGAGCACAATAGACGAAAATTTACCTAAACTTTGGGCCATGAAAAAAGAAGAACTCATTGATGAGTGTTTGAGAAGAAATATAGCGTGTTTGGGAACCGTTCGTGTTTTGAGAGAAAGATTACGCGTAGCTCGCGAAGAAGATGCTTAAAAACGTGAAAAGTTTATATTTTAGCATGCACCCAAATGTAAAAAAATGGCTCGAGTTTGAATATGCACCACAGAAATCACAAGAATGGTTGGATTTGCGTATGCGTATGCTTACGGCATCTGACGCTGCATCTGCTATTGGTGTAAACAAATACGAAACACCTGACCAACTTCTACTACGAAAGTGTGGAAAGGGACCAAAGTTTGAAGGTAACGAAGCAACGAGACACGGTGAAAAGTACGAAGACGAGGCTCGAATTCTTTATGAACAAAGACATAACGAAGTCGTACACGAACTTGGTTTGTGTCCACACCCCAAGTATTCGTTCTTAGGAGGATCACCAGATGGCGTTTCCGAATCGGGTAAACTCGTCGAAATCAAGTGTCCCATGATGCGTGAAATAAAACCAGAAGTACCAGAACACTACATGCCACAACTCCAACTGTGTATGGAAATCCTCGATCTCGAGGAAGCCGACTTTATTCAGTATAAACCAGCCGACTTTAATTGGCCCAAACCCGAAGAGTTCGTCGTCGTTAACGTCAAAAGAGATCGTGGGTGGTTTGAAAAATATTTACCCGTCATGGAAGCGTTTTGGAATAAAGTACTGTATCACAGAGAACATGGTATAGAAGAGCCAGTTAAAAAAACCAGAAAAAAGAAAGAACTTATCAGACCAGAGTGTCCCATTTTCACGGATTCCGACGACGATTATTTTGAAGAGTAATATAAAAGTGTATGAATGAAACTTAACAGGGTTGCAAGGGTGTCGTATGTAATAGGTAAAAGAACCATAAAACTAAGAACGAACAAGTTCAGAACCGCATCGACGAGGTTTATACCGTATTGTGTCGACTTAATAAACTCAAACGATTTTAGTCCACACCACATAGAATATTATATAGATACAATAGCAAAAGCTGAGGCAATAACACTCGTTGTACAAATTGCAAGTGTTTTAATTAACATGAACCTAAAAAAATAATGTACATAATTTATAATAATGAGTAATCTAACTCCCGAAAATATAGAAAAACTTTTTTACAAAAAACCAGCTAAGAACTATAAAGAGTTTCAAAAAAAACTTAATGCTACACTGCGACGTTCACCTCGTTTAAAAACAAAAACGGTACCACGTTTAACCGAAAAACAAAAAATGGAAAGGGAACTTAAAAACGCAAAAACTATTAAACAACTAAAATCTATATATAGAACAGGTGCTAAAAAATTCCATCCAAATAAAGGTGGATCGAATAAAAATATGCAAGAATGGACTAATGCTTATAAAAAACGTGAAAAAAACCTAAGTCAAAAAAACTAATTATTTTTTTAAAGTAAAAATGATAAGTTTCGAAACGCAGTGTAACCTTGTAAAAACCAAACTCAATGGCCAACTCTACGCACCTTACCAAAAAGAAGGTGTTCAATGGATGTTGTCGATGGAGAATCAAACAGACGGTCCAAAAGGTGGTTTTTTGTGTGACGAGATGGGTCTAGGTAAAACCATTCAGACCATATCAACAATACTAGGGAATCCACAAAAAAATACACTCATAATCGTTCCAAAATCGATAGTCATGCAGTGGAAAGAAGAAATCAATAAGTTTGCCCCTTCACTTTCCGTGTTCGTATACGATGGTCCAGATAGAACAAAAAATACAAGAGACTTATACGATCACGATATTGTTATATCAACGTATAACCTTCTCATAGAAAAAACAAAAATATTACACGGAATAATTTGGGGACGCGTCATATTAGACGAGGCACACGAAATTAGGAATGCGGAATCAGTCAAGTTTAAATCGGCACTCCAACTTAAATCTGAAATTAGGTGGTTACTCACGGGAACGCCGGTGTTTAACACCATGTATGATTTCATTAATTTGTGTACATTTCTCGGTATACCGAGATCCTATTCTCAAGGTATGACAAAAAACGTTAAAGATACGTATATTTTAAGACGTACCAAAAACGATCTCAAAGAGTTTAACGCGAACCTTGAACTTCCACCGTGTTATTTCAATAACGTCGAACTCGAAATGTTCCCCGAAGAAAAGAAACTCTACAAACACGTTTTCTTGGAGTCACAAGAACTCATACGAGAAATTTTAAAGACGACGCGTAATATTAACATGCGCAACATGCAATTTCTCGAGTGTTTGTTACGTGCACGTCAAGTCATGATTTGGCCACAAATGTACTTGGACGGTATGGCTAAAAAGTGTGAAGATGTACCGGAAATATGGAAAGGGCGTTCAAAAAAAATGGAAACGCTTCTTAACATGATATCAGAACACCCCGAGGAAAAAGCAATAGTGTTTTGTCAATTTAAAAGTGAAATGAACCATATTCGCTCAAAACTTACGTGTCCCGTTTTTCGTATAGACGGAAGTGTTTCTAAAGAAGATAGAATACACCAACTTCAGGAATTCAAACGCGCACCACAAAATAGCGTTTTTCTCATACAGATAAAGGCAGGTGGTCAGGGTCTCAATATCCAGTGCGCCTCGCGCGTTTATATCACGGCACCCTCGTGGAATCCAGCAACTGAACTCCAGGCTATAGGTAGGTGTCACCGCACGGGTCAAACGAGAAATGTACACGTTAAAAAACTCGTATACGTAGACGAACCCGAGTTTCCAAGTGTAGAAGAATCTATGATGGCACTTCAGGGACACAAGTCCCTCATAAGTGCAGAAGTACTCAACGATAAACGTCTAGAAACACAAATACCAACTCGAAACAAAACAAGTGGTTCAATATCCATAGCCGCAATTAAGAATATTTTCCGCGTATAGTATATAAATAAAATGATTGAAAAAACGTTCGGTTCGCGCGCAGAAGTTTGGCACGGTGTTGCCCTCAAGACAACAGGTGGTCTCATGAAAAAAGATCTTACCCAAGACAAATACGGAAGAATCGTATCAAAAGCTGCAAGAAAGGCAGCACTCGAACGTCTCAAAGAAGAAGGGTCCAAGCATTTGGTAAAAGTGTTCAAGCCAAAGAAATCTGGATTCAAACTTCAACCAAAAGAAGGTACAAAGGCATACAAAAAGAAAATTAAGAAAATGTTGTAATAGAATAAGAATGACACTCGCTAAATGGAACGAATCCGTTCGCGTTGCTAAAATTAAACTAGGCATGGACCCTAAATCATACGTCGCCATAAGAGGCAAACTTCTCAAAGAAGCTCAGGCCATATACCAAATTCTCATTTTAAACGAAAGTAGATCTAAACTCTAGTTAATTTAAAATAAAATATAAATATAATATAAAAAATGAACGGTAATTACATGAATCAAAATTCAAGTTTTAATATTGGTAGACACGTTTCTAAATATTGGTCTGCATATGCTTTTTTAGCTCTTATGGTAACAGCTATAGTACTCAGTACTACATATAGCAGATACGAACGCAAAAAACGCTAAACATCAATAAATTGGAATCCCTTAAGTCTCTGTGGCTCATACACTACGAGCGAGTTAAGTTTCCAACTTATTCCAAACTTTTTATTCAGGAAGTATACACTATTCATTTCAACTATAGACGTACCCGAATTTCTCGCGTATAATCCGTCCTTTATTTCGTCATATAACGCGTTCTTTTCCTCGTCGTAAACGTGTGGTTTAACCTTACCGTCAATAGTCGAATCAACTTTTACCCTAAACTTCGGTTCGCGATCCGGTGATTCCTTAACGTTCGAATTAAACATGGGTCGCAATTCTTCTACGCTCATGGGTTTACCGAAAATCGTTTCACTCTGTTCCGAAACCGATACGATAACTTTTTCCTCGAGTTCGCGAATACACGTATAAAATTTTTGAACGGAGTTACCATCCTCGTCCCATCCTTTCATCGCAAAGTCTACGTTATACTTAGTAGGACCGACCTCAGGTGTAAACCCAGAAATACCAAAAGGCATATACATGCGCGGAAATATTATTTTCATGAGTTTATCTTCGGTCGTACAAAGAGAAATCTTACGACCGTCGTAATCGGCTATTTTTAATGTATCTTTAGCGTTTATAAACTTTGCCATGTTTTATAAATGTACATGTAACGTAAACTTTAAGCTTTACTAATTTTTTCCATATATTTTTTCAAATTATTTAGTTTTTTAGACAAGTTTTCCAACTCTTTAGTTTTTTGGTACGTTTTATTGTTTTTCATTATTTGACTATATTTATAAGCTAATTCTGTATACCTTTTTCTTAAGAGTCTAAGTTCTTCTTGTAGTATGTTTTTGTATATATCGGGTGTATAGTCACCTCTTCGTGAACGTTTCATTTATATATAATATTATTTATTTTTGTCTTTTACTTCTTTGACTACTAGGTGTATTCGGGGGTGTTTTTCCTTTTTGACTATTAGGTGTATTAGGAATTCTTTTTACTTTTTTACTACTAATAGGTGTATTAGGAATTTTTTTTGGTGTAATTAACGGATTTTTTCTTTTTTTAGGTGGTGTATTTAAATTTTTAAAAAGCATTCTGGACACCTCATTTTTTTTATTTTTTTGTTGAGAATTCGTTGCTCCTTCTAAAAATTGGTTTGCTACCCTTTTTCCAAATCCAGGACTAAGAGAATTTATGAGTTTAGAAACCGCTTTTTTAACCGAACTAAATTCAGCACGTGTAGTGGGTTTACTAGGAGTAGGAAATCGAGAATTTAAAATTCTATAAGCTAAGTTTGTACTACCAACTTTTTTTTGTATAATTTCGAACGATTTTTTCCAATCTTCACCAAGTTCTTTTACCATTTTTTTAATATTTTCTGCAATTCTCTTTCTACTATTCGAGCTTATTTCACCAAAAGATTTTGCATACTCTTCAAAAATAGCTTGTAATTTTTTACTCAATTCTATTCTTCGTGGTATGTATTTTGGTAATGTATACTTATTATCATTTAAAATCGATCTCATAACTTCCTGTAAAAGTTTCTTATCTACATATGTATCTTGGTTTTTACTCATATCGTTTAATATTGTATTTAAATAATTCAATAATTTATCACATTTTTGGCATTCATATATAATAAGCCCATGTGGACACTCTTCGTACTGCTGTACCATTTTACTTTTAGGTTAGAAAATATTATTCAAACAATATAATATGAACATCCTGTATATAAAAATCATACAAGTACGCATTATGCGGAACACATAGCACACTCCGCCTCTAAACTGAACTGGATCGGTCGCGCCTTTGCTTTACTTCTGAGGTAATACATACCCGTTTTCAAACCCGTTTTCCACGCGTACATGTGCATGGACGAAAGTTTCGATAATGTCGGACTCTCGACGAATAAGTTCATACTTTGACTTTGGTCTATGTATACACCTCTATCCGCCGCCATATCGATGATCGTTTTTTGACTCATTTCCCATACGGTCTTATACAGTTCCTTAAGATCGTCGGGAATATCGATAATGTTTTGGACGGACCCACCCGCCTTAACCATAAGGTCTTTCATTTCCTTCGACCAAAGTCCGCGTTCTTTCAAATCGTTGACTAAGTGTTTGTTTACGACAACAAATTCACCCGCCAGTGTTCGTCTGAGATAAATGTTGGTCGTGTATGGTTCAAAACACTCATTGTTCCCCAAAATCTGGGACGTCGAGGCGGTAGGCATGGGTGCAAGTAACAAACTGTTTCGCGTACCCTTTTTGACGAGTTCACGCATGGCATTCCAATCGTATCGACCACTAAACTTCGGGTCACGATCCCACATGTCGAATTGGAGAATACCTTGACTGAACGGCGACCCCTTAAACGTTTCGTACGTTCCGTACATTTCGGCGAGTTCACACGATGATTCAAGTGCCGCGTGATATATGGTTTCGAATATGTCGCGGTTCAGTTTTCGCGATTCTTCGGAACCAAAACTCATACGAAGCATGATAAATACATCGGCAAGACCTTGAACACCTATACCTATAGGTCGGTGACGCATATTCGAACGTTCCCCGTTTTCGGTCGGGTAAAAGTTTTTATCGATAACCTTATTCAGATTTCGTGTAACCATTTTCGTGACACGGTGTAACTCTTCGTGATTGAACTCTTTTTTCTCAATGTCGACATATTTTGGTAACGCGATAGATGCAAGATTACACACGGCAGTTTCGTCTTTGTCCGTGTACTCTAAAATTTCAGTACACAAGTTAGACGATTTAATCGTACCAATGTGTTTATGGTTCGACTTTTCATTACACGCGTCTTTGTAAAGCATATATGGGGTTCCCGTTTCACTTTGTGATTTAATAATCGCTTTCCAAACCTCGGATGCGGGTACAACTTTCCTCGCGAGTCCCTCTGTTTCGTATTTCTCATACAAGTCCTCGAACTCTTTACCATACACGTCCGAAAGACCCTTTGCCTGATCGGGACAGAACAGAGACCAATTCCCACCGGATTCAACGCGTTTCATGAACAGATCCGGAATCCACATTGCCGAAAACAGGTCGCGACACCGCGCCTCTTCGTCACCTTGGTTCAAACGAATATCAAGGAAATCGAGTATATCGGCGTGCCATGGTTCCAAGTATACGGCGATGGACCCTTTTCGACGCCCAGCTTGGTTCACGTACCTTGCAGTCGAGTTATACACCCTAAGCATGGGGATAATCCCATCGGAGGTCCCGTTCGTACCTCGAATGTGTGATTTATTCGCACGAACATCGTGAATATGTAAACCAATACCACCCGCCCATTTACTTATACGCGCACACTCTTTCACTGTATCATAAATCCCGTCAATGCTATCTTCCTTATTTGCGATCAAAAAGCACGAACTCATTTGTGGTCTGGGTGTTCCTGCATTGAACAGAGTTGGTGTGGCATGAATGAACAAACCTTTGGAAAGTGCATCGTACGTTTCCAGGACACGTTCGGTATCGTGACCGTGAATACCAATGGCAACACGCATGTACATGTACTGAGGCGTTTCGATAATTTCACCATCGATCTTCTGGAGGTACCCCTTTTCGAGCGTTTTAAGACCGAAATACCCGAAATCGTAATCGCGTTCGGGTTTAATATCGTCTTTAACCTTTGCCGAAACCTCGAGAACTTCGTGGGTTACAATACCCGTCTTGTGAAGCTTACGCATGGCAATGTGAAAATTATTTGCAGCCCGTTTTTGTATGTTACTCGCCGTGATACGCGTTGCCAAAATTTCATAATCAGGGTCGGACGTGATCATCCCAATACATATCTCAGCAGAGAGTGTATCTATTTCGTGTGTATTTATACCATCATAAATAGATGAAAACACTTGCTGAGCAACCTTAGAAACGTCTACTGTATCTGATAATCCGTGTGTGAGTTTTGATATCCTGTTGGTGACGTTGTCAAACTTTACGTCTTCAACACGACCGGAACGTTTTGTGACCCTCATTATTTTAATTTTATTACTTTTTATTTTTTTAAACTATTTGCACGAGTGTTTGAAATCAGAACTTCTTACCGTCACTGGACCTTTCGTTTCAAATAAACGGTTGGGCTGGAGAAGAAACGAGTTAACATAAAATTTACCTTTAGCGTCACCAACCTTGGCAACTGGTGCATACGACCCAACGAAACACTCTGGTGGTTGACATACTGGTCTTTCATAATTACACGGTTTTGTCATATACGATTTATCAAAATCGGCGAGTACTAACATTTATATTTACCGATACTTTTTTTCCAGGACTATATTAAATGTGCGACGCTCTTCACATAAATTCACTCAAACAGTGTCCAACACCACTGAACAAACTATTCTTTTCGGAGTTTAATATGAACGTTCTCCAGCGTGGTATTCGTCAGAAGTTTAAGGATAAAACGGGTATCGCTATAGATTACCAAAACCCCAACGATTTATATGCAATCATGCGCGTTGTTTTTATAAACAATTCGGGTGATCATAACACGAACGTTCAAGAACAAGTCAGGTATATGAACGGTATTGTCGTGAATACCGCCATTGGTCAGATTCAGTCTGGGGTTTCTCAGTATATGGGATACGTCCACGATGTAGATAGAGGTCTCCAACCCATGGAAAGACCCATGAGTACATCAACCTACGGTAACAAATTCGGTAAAAACGAACAAATTGGGTTATAATATACTATAATTAACGTGTACATACCATTAATTATAATACAAGTTTTTGTACTATAATTGATTATAATCGTCGTTTAAATTTCATTTTTTAATATTATACGTTTCCATATTACTCCCATCACTACCCATATCACTGCTTTCTTGGCCAGCGCCTTCTTCTACTACTTCTACACGATCAGTTTTCATTTTAGATGATATATCATCTCTTGTATTATCATTGCTTGTATAAGATATGGATATACCATCATCTGGCATTGAAATACCTTCACTTACCATAGTAACAACCGTACCTAATAACATATCTGAAACGAAAGTATTTATACCTGGTGTTATTACCATTTTGTATTTTTTTGTTGATTCTAAACCAGTAGTAGTATCTGTTTCTTTTTCTGTTGTATGAATTTCTAATTTATTATCGGTGTTTAAATTAAATTCTAACCCTTTTACGGATAAGTAAGTATCAATTTTTCCCTTATTATTTATATAATCATCATAAATCTGTTTTTCTAATCTTACATTTTGGTCATTCACATACCCAGTTACTTTACCTTCCGCATCCTTAACTTCTTTATATATACACGCGTACGGTTTATCCTCGTCTGTTAAATTACATTTACCTTCACTAAAAATAGCATCACCAGAATCACCATTATCATTATAAGAATACATGACAGCCTTTTGATTTTGATTAGCATATTCAAATCCAGCTGATTCACACCAACCACCTGTTCTGGTATCAGTAGTAGTATCTAATACACCCCATAAATCAGTATTCAGATTATTGAATTTATCCATGGTGATTGATTCAACATAATATCCTGAGGCTTCATATTCATCCTCAGTATCATAGGTCGGATATTCTTTACACGGTGTTAGTGTTCCTTCCACCGTATATGAACTAATACCACCTGGAAATAAAACACCCTCATCTGTTATTTCAACTTCATTCTCTGCTGGTGCTGGTGCTGGTGCTGGTGCTGGTGCTGGTGCTGGGGAATCACCAAAATATTTATCCCATTTTTTCTTTAGCCATTTTTCGACTTTTTTTCTTTCGATTATACCCCATACCATAAGGGCACCGAGTATAACCAATAGTACAATTGCAACTGCAGAAGCCATTTTTATATATATAAAGTTTATATTTTATTATGAGATAAGTAAATGACACTCAATTTTTACAAACACGAAACTGAAAAAATTTGTAAACGTCGAGGGTGGGATAAAGCAAATATTGATACGGTCTGGTTACTTCTAACCGAGGAGTTTGGTGAACTCGCATCGGCAATACGTCAGTATAAAAAAACGTTCAAGAAAGTAAACCTAAAAAAAGACAGAGGTACAGACGTTACAATGGAAATGGGAGACGTGTTCAGTTACCTTTTTCAATTAGCACATATGTTAGATGTAGATTTAGATGATATGTGGTCCCAGCATAATAAAAAGATGAAATACAAAAATTATGTTACACAATAGTATAATGAGTCATTTGTTACTCGACGACGTAAATGCCATGAATGGTATAAACCCATTTGTCGCGACAAACAACTTTTTACCACCGGGTACATCCAAACACATGTTAGAATATCAGAAGTATAAATCACCAGACAGTGAAGAAACCGAACAAGCTCAGTATAAAAGCCCAGCGTGTGGCGTTTTATCGAAAGGTGTAGGAAGACCGGGTTATAGGAAAGAGAAGTGCGATTTGTCTAGACCAATCATTCCAGGAAGAAATATAGATAGAGGATTCACACGAACGGAGTTAAACGAAATTAAACACGAAAACGCGTACGTTCTTGAAGAAAAATCGGGTAAAACGTGTAGTTTAGACTATTACAAAATACTCCTCGCGGTTATACTATTAACTCTGACTCTATTAATTTCAAGACGTTAAAAAGTGTTTCAAGTTTGTTATCGTTTGTACACGTTTCTATAACTTTCGGTAACGTTTTTAAACAGAAATCACGAACCATACGTTTTTGCCAAGAACACGATTTATTTATGTACGGTGGTCTGAAAGTAGGGTCTACAATTTTTACCGAGTTCATGAGTCTTATGAGAGAATGAACGTTTTTGTTCTCGAGTAGAACGTTATCTAATTGGATCAAAACCATACGACGCCTGGTTTCGATCGTTTTATTAACCATAGTATCTAAAAACTTTTCATACCGAAGAGACCTCGAGGATATATCAAAACTACCACGAAGTACTGTATTAAAGTAATCTTTAAACGTTTCGTACCCGAAACCTTCGATATACTTATTATATTTAACCTCTACGAGATCTTCGTTCGTATCCACGTTAATAAGCTGTTTACAAGAAATAACAAAATAGGCCATGTTTACATTTAAAGAGTACAATATCTTTAAATGTATATAAAATGTGGACTTTGGTGTGTAAACCAATAGTCATACCCACGGGTATACCCGAACAAAGAATGGTTACCACTAAAACGTGTCGAATTGCAACCGTATCACCTACAGATAATAAAAATAGATTCGTTATAGAATTACCAGACGATGTACCCGAAATAAATATAGTACGAATAGAAAACAAATAAAATGTTATGTTATTAGTATATGGACGATCTTAGATTTTATATACCAGCGGTTTCTATAATAGGTTCAAATTTAATCACTACTAATCAGTGTGGTTCACTAGTTAAATCTGCAATTGATGTACCACTCAGACCACCCGGTTGGATTTTTGGTATAGTTTGGCCTATATTGTACGTAACAACCGGTCTCGCTTGGAGTTGGAGTAAAAAAGATGTGTTATTTTCACTCGTAACAATCATGTGTTGTTTATGGTTATACGTATATTCGTGTAAAAAGAATAAAAAATCAGCAGCTTTTGTACTTTTATCCACCGCGTTACTATCTTGGCACTTAGCGAGAATATTATCCGGAAAATCCAGAAATGCGATTATTCCATTAGCTATATGGACAAGTTTCGCAACTTATATTAATATGTACGAGGCATTTATTTAAAGATAAAACAGTATCGTAATAAATGATACGCGAATATGCCGAACACGTATATAAAGTACTGGGTCCCGGGTATAGCGAGCGTGTTTATCACAACGCGTTGGAAGTTATCTTTAGAAAAAACGGGGTACCCTACGAAACGGAGAGAATAGTTCCTATCGTGTTTGAAGGACACACAATAGGAAATCTTCGCGCCGATATAATTATAAATAACAAAACTGTACTCGAACTCAAATCGGTAAAAACCGTGAATGACGTTATGATCACACAGGCACAAAATTACCTCAAACTTACGGGTCTTACTGAGGCGTACCTGATAAATTTTCCTCCGGCACAGGGTGTGGCTCTTGAAGTTCATCACGTTGGTTTAAATAATACATAACAGGTATCATCTGGTATATCTTTTTCCAATCACTTTTGGATTCCTCGTAATACTTTTTAGGGTCTTTAAGCCCTTCGGTTATAATTTCGTTTATCTTTTCTGTGTAGAAGCGGATTTCTTCTAAACAGAAATTATAATACGGTTCTTTATTATTCATTACATGTAGTAAATCTTTATTTTTTAAGCTTGTAATTTATGTTTTGAAAAAGTTCGGGATTGTTTCGTTTTTTTACCGCGAAATTTTTGAGCATGTTACTCAAACTATTATACGAGACACCTTGACGCAGTGGGTTTAATCTCGCCTTTGATTTTGGTTTTGGTGTCTTTGGTTTTGGTGACTTTGGTTTTGGTGACTTTGGTTTTGGTGACTTTGCCATTTTTTACTATTACCTTTTATTTTTTTTTCTGACTCCTTGTTTTTGGTCTTTTTTTAGGACTCGGTTTGTTGTTTCTAAGTGGACTCAATGGTCTTAATTGTAAATCTTTAATGTTCATGTTCACGTTTCTGTGTGGTTTTTCAAACAAACTGAGCCATTTGTTTTTTTTATTAATATGATTTATGAGTTTGTTAATATATTCCATTTGTTTTTTATCCGAAGGTTGGTTTAGAAGGTGAGTATAAAATTTAATCTTATCATTGTCGTTAGGTAATCTACTTTCAATAAACTTAATTTTTATTTCGACTTCTTTAGAAATCATATATATATTATACACAACATTTTTTCTAAATTGTCGGTATATATTCCCATCTGAGTTCTTCGCATATCTTTTTCCATATGACGTCTTGTTGGTACAACTTTTCCTTAGACTTGAGTAAAGGGAAATATTTAAGGTAAGAATCTTCACTCAAAAGTTCACAAAATTTATACAAAACGTACGAGTAACTCAAAAAGTTTTTACGTTCGCTCGGACAATTATCATCGAACGGTTTTTGGATATCCTTAAACATTATACGTAAACGTTCCTCGAGTTCTTGAGGCATTTTCGGGGGCGATATTCCACTCAAAATGTTCGTAATATATGGAACGTGTTCGTAATACTTGTTGAGTTTGAGTTTCTTAAGTAAACTACGAACGCGTGCGTGTGTGATTTCCTCGACAACCTTTATTTTAATTTTTTTGAGTTCCGTCCTTAGTTGGTCTATAACATCTTGCGGTATGTTCGTAGTTTCTTGTGCTTGAAATTGTGATAACCATTCGTTAAAATGGTTCTCGCGTTTATACGAATAATTGACAATTTTCTCGGACGTTTCCTGTTCTTCCCTATACGTAAGTTCTTCGCTTATGAGTGTTGCAATTATCATACCACAGTTATCACACACGAGGTCACTCGTATCTGAAAAGTGAAAAACGTTACTTTCAGGGCATCTCGAACACACTTCCTTTTTCTTTTCAATAGGTCGATCTATATTATTCACTTTTTCTACATCTATGAGGTAATCGTTAAATATATCTTTTCTTTGTAAACCGGTTGTTTCTTTACAATTAAAGATATTATCCGTACTCACTTCCCTTTCAAGTTCTTCGGTGTACTGTTTCATGTATGGCATACACTTTATTATATAATCTGACATTTCCGATTCGTGCATGGATTTGTTTATAGGGTCATCACGTATTAGGTTTTCCCATGTTTTAATCTTATTATTATAACGGCTTAAAAAATTACCTTCCATATAATAATTAAATAAACATGTTACTCAATCTTTTAACTAACGTTATATTGTGGATTCACGTATCGATAAAAAATATATTATCTAAACCCGACTATAAAATAATAGAATCGTCAATGGAATATAAACTAAACAACGAAAAAACACCGAGTGAACTTGATGAATTTTGGGAAGACGAGTTCGAAGAATGGGATGGTGAAACAGATTTCTTTTATAAAGATTTAACGGATAAAGATTATAAAAATACACAAATTCCAAGTAACGTAGAAAAGACTATTGTTCGAATTAAGTATTGGTATAACGATAAAATGTACAAATACCTTACGTATGATATGAACCATGTTTGGCCTCCTCGTTTCTCTTCGGGTATTCATTTTAACATACCAATCGTAAGTGCACATTTGCTCGATTCGTATGATAAACCAGTGAAAGATTTACTCAATAAAATAAGAAGGTACGCGGGACCTCGTCTTGATTTCCACGGTGAAAAAGTAAAAATAAGTGATATGTTATATTACGACGAAGAAACATTGGAACAAGAGTTTCCTACAATACGTATAAGAAATGCACTTGGTATGATAAAAAATGTGGATACTAAAACTGGATACGTTACAGATCTTCGCTTACCTTAGTTGCGAGATAAAATTTAAGTTCACCTAAATTCGCGACGTTATATTTTAATATCAAAAATCTATTCTGTTCTTCTTGCATTATTTGCACCGTAGAACACATACTCGTCGCTTTAGTAAAAATATTAAGGTACCGAAGGGAATATTTACCAGATATTTTTGGACTCTCTTCCGTACATTCAATAACCGTTTCCTGATTAGCAAAATCACCTTCGCAAAGAAGTTTTAAATGTTTACCGTCGCGTGTTATTTCAATATCGTTACCAATGTTATACATGTCTCGACATATTCTCTGAAAATCTGCAGATAACATTGGTGTTATTGTAGTCATATTCATTTGCGGAACTTCTATTTGACTCTCGTTTATATCGAGAAGTTTTAAAGAAAATGTGGTACACGCTTTCTTAGACTCACTGTGAATTTCAATATTCATAAACTCTTTACACTCGATATTTATTACGAGAACGTCGTTGTTCGTTATAGATTTTAAAAGTTTAAAAGTATTCGATACATTTATACCTGCAACAATATCGTTTTCACAATTATATTCTTCGAAATTATCCGAAGAGAGGTACATATCTACAAGAGAGGTTCTCGCCGTATCTAGAGTAACAATGTACACACCATCTTTTTTAAAATATATATTAACATCATTGAGTATATCTTTAAGAACTTCAAAAGTAGACTTTATAGCAGAAGCCTGAACAGTTGCTAATTTCATTAATTTGAAATAAATTTAATTCTTTAATTACTGTTTTTAGTTTGTTGGTTATATGCCTCAGATACACTTCTACTTATTTTTTCTTCAAGTTCTGGTGTCATCGCGGGTTGTAAAGTTACACCGTAACTATCTATTTCAAACATTTCACTAGTACCTTCACCATCTTCCAAAGTCGTCATATTACAAGAACCAAATCCAGCAACGTCTAAATCTTTAACTGGTAAAAGCGATTGTAACCAATTTCGTATTTCGTTACCTACTAAAAACTTGCCATTCTTTGTAAGCATAGTAGGAACACGACTTATTTTATTTTTGTATTGCGGTGGTATACCGAGTTTATTTATATTGTGATACGAAACAATATTCTTGAGTTGTTCGTGTTTGTTTATAAAATCGATTACATCTAAACTATGATTACATTGTGGACTGTATATTAACAGGGACATATTACTAAATGTATAAATTAATTTTTTTTCTAAATAAAATCACAGTTATATGTAGATGAATACGTTAACGTTTATTGTGTTAATAGTTTTCCTATATTATGTACTGAACAGGATAGAAATGTACACTCGACCTGAAAAAGTATTAACAGAACAAGAGATGGATTTATCACAGTACGATGAAGTCACTGAAGTTTCAATGACACACGATCTCATGCAAGAAATTATTATTAAAATAAACGAAGAAGTTTCACAAAAAACTGGTATGTGCACGTACGTTATAGAAACAACGTCTATCAAAAAGTTTATTCACAAAGAAACAGGTGGTACCGTTCTCAAATGTATGTTCATGATTGTAAAACACGGTAACCCTGGTTTCGATTTTGGATTTTCTGTTTCTGCTGATATTTTCATTGTAAATCCTGGTCCTGAAATTAAAATTGTAAATTTAGAATCTGCTTATAGAGACGGAAGATCTTTAAAGGATATTGTAGAAGATACGGAAAAATCTATAGAATCACGTAAATCCATAGTAAATCAGCTAAACGAGTACCAAAAGATAAAGTTAGAAAAAGATATAAAAAAATACAATAATTTTATGAAATCTTTAAAATACAAAACAGACGATAAACCAGAAGTAAAAGTTTTAAACTTACGAACACAACCTATTGATACTATATACCCAGAAGATGATACAGTCTTTAGAAAACCTACAAAAAAACAGGAATTTGTAGATTATAGTTTAGTAAAAAAAAGTGAATTGGAATCCATAGTAAATAAAAATTTAATAGAGAAACAAATCTTGAGTTCGCAGGAAATGTACGGAAAAAATAATTCCGTTCTATTATAATGATCAGTATCGATGATATATCTCGTATAACCGAAAAACGTAACAAACTCAAAAAAGAAACCTACGTTAAAATATACGAACAGATCACTAAAAAAATACGCCAATCGGTAGATTTAGGTCACAAATACGTTTTTGTACAAATACCATCGTTTGTGATGGGGTACCCTCACTTCGAACGTCACAAGGCTTTACAATATATCATAAGACAGTTTGAAATAGGCGGGTTTATGGTACAACGTGTTGGAGAATATGAAATATGTATATCTTGGAAACCTAAAAAATTAAAAAATTCAGAATCTAAAAACGTATCAGAAGATCTCGATGATTTTCCGACACTCATAAATTTGAAAAAAACGGCTAATAAATACAGGACAATGCGGTAATTATTTCATAAAAAAAATCCACTTAATCATAAATGGATAACCTTAACATACTAGTAGAAGCTAAACGAGAATATCTCGGTCAACTTTGTTTACTCATGTGTCCGGTTATGATTGAAGTTTTCGAAGAAATGTATGAAGAAGCATACAAACTCTCTAAAGGAAGAAAAGTTTTGATAATGTTTCAAAAACTGTTAAAAGAAGTTCCAAATTGGAGTGATGCACACTCTAGAACACATACCGATAATATCGCGAATAGGTGCGCTTGGTTCAATGATCTCATAGCGGCCGTTTTTGTAAGTTGTGTTAAAATTTTATCAGCTGTCAGATTGAGTAAAGATAACAAGAAAATTTCACTCAAATTACCTACAAATGAAGTTTTCATACAAATGTGCTACAACAAAGTCGCCGAAAATCTGTATAACAATCCCTACATATACCATGAATCACAAGATGAAAATACAAGAAATGATAAATTATACGAACGTTTTTCGGCTTGTATAGAGACCGCTGTAAAAGAACTCATACCAGTACAACAGATATTACAAACGTACATGTCTCAACAACAAGAAGGTCAAGATCTCGATTTAGGAGAAGCTGAAGTAGGTGATTTTGAAGACCCGGAAGTAAACGAAGGTGAATCTATGGAAACCGGAGAACCGATGGAAACCGGAGAACCGATGGAATCCGGAGAACCGATGGAAACCGGAGAACCGATGGAATCCGGAGAACCGATGGAAACCGGAGAACCAATGGAAACCGGAGAACCGATGGAATCCGGAGAACCACCGTCACAATACCAGGAACCACCACAACAACAACCGTCGTCCTCTTTCGTGGATAATGAATTCAAAACCATAAACACAGGAAGAGTAAAAGAAGACAGTGTCTTATTCCCGGATGCACCCGAAACTCAAAGAAAAAAACCTCAATTATATTAAATGGAGTTTGAAGACTACTTAAGAGATCCAACATCGGCCGCCGTGATAGCTGGTCTCATTACTGCAGGATATATACACTTTAAATCAAAACTTAACAATGAAGGTAAATTACCTTTGAGTGCGTACAGTAAACCAGCTGCACTCGTAGCAATTTTAGTATTTTTTATAATAAGTAATGGATTAGGTAAGAGAGAAAGTATATCAACAGAACCGTTTTAAAAAATTTTATAGCTTAAAGATAGCAAAACTATATAGAATACAAAATGACTTCCGTATCTGCTTTCAATGAAATGATGGGTCAATTTCTTATGGAACTACACAAAACTTTTCCAGAAGAAAAAGGCTTGAAAAAATGCATCTCCGCATTCGAACTCATGAAAGACACTAATCCGAAATTAGTTGTAGATGGTTTCATGTCAGGCGTAACACCGTATGCTGATAAAATTTCTTCTAAAGATGAAACGTTTTTTATTAACGAATCCAAAAATTTAGATTTCATGAAAGATGTTAATTTAGAAAAACACTGGTCTTCGTGTTCCGAAAATACAAAAAACGCAATCTGGCAATACGTACAAACACTTTACATGCTCGGAACCACCATAAAATCTATCCCAGAAGATACACTTTCCATGATTGAAACGGTAGCCAAACAGTGTGCGGACAAAATGGGTGAAGATGGTACAAGTATGGATGAAAATGCTCTCATGAAAACTATGCAGGGAATGCTTGGTGGGATGTTGGGAGGCAACAAAAAATAAACTCGTTATATATAAATGGTTTCTTGGTTCGAAGACCCAAAACAACTCATTCGATCAGATAAAGTAACAGAATTTTGGCCATCGGAAACACTTGCTCCAGAACAACGTATAAATGCCGCTTCTCGATTCATAATATATGCAACGTGTGTACTCTATCTCATTAATAGAGACGTACGCATGTTTATAATAGGAGGAACTGCTCTAGGTGTTCTTTATGTAATGGAACGTTCAGGTATGATTAAAGACCATATTCCCAGGCCTGAACAAGAACAAATAGGTACGACAGGTGGTTGTCAACAACCAAGCAAAGAGAATCCAATGGGTAATTATTTAATGAGCGATTTTATAGACAGACCAGATAGACCAAGTGCATGTGAATACTCAACCGTAAAAAATAAATGTAACAATTACGTTACAGACGGTATTTCGTACGGACCAGCGCGTTCGCGATCATCTTTACCGGAATACCAAAGAAATGCATTATCTAGACAATTTATAACCATGCCAGTAACATCTACAGATTGCGGTTCTCACTACGAATTTATACATGGATCTAGAAAAGATACGTGTAGACAAGATCCACGTTTGTGTGATCCAAACGCAAGAGGTGTACAACTCGAAGCTTTCGCGGGTTTAGCACCGAACGGTGATGCGAGAATAACAGCCAGTAGATCAGTGTAATATCAATTTTATATTTTAGATGTCTTAAAAGAAAAGTAGGTACTCGATTTGCTTAAACAAAATCTTACGTAATAGTAAATGGCGTATCAACTCCAACCAGGATTAAAAATTGTTCAAGATAAAGCTATTCCAAGTGTATGTGCCACTGAAGAAGTATTCGTGTATCCTCAGCCCAGTACTCTCAACTACGGTTCGTCTAGACCAAACACCATGCTCTATGGTACAGCTCCATACATGGCAGGTAAAGGTTCACCAGCAGAATTTATAGAAACTAGCGATGCTCTTAGACCACAATCAACTTCTCAATTTAACAAAATATTAGCCAAGACGTACGAAAGAAACTTCCACCCGCTACAAAATGTATCGTGTAAAGTTCCCCTCAGAACCATGACTTATGAACCATCGAGCACACGCGCCGAACTCCAAAACGGTTTGTTTCAAAAAAGATACATGGATAAAAATGTTGATAAGAAATAAGAATGGCTGATCCCATCTCAATATTAGCTATAGCGGGTCTTGTTTACGCCGGTCGTAAATTAAGTAAACCAGAAGAACAAAAACCAGAAAATTACAGGGTCGAAGGAAAACCGTTAGAAGATGAATCACCCATGGCTAGAGACGTAGTTATAAAAGACGAATATTTAGGACAAACTTCCCCACTCGTTGAACCAACGTATTCTTCAAAACAAGAGATGACTTCGTTCGGAGAAGTGGCACCACAACAAAGATCTTCAGGTAACGAGGTTTTGTCGATGAGAGATAGATTCATGTATGACGGAGGTATAATGAACAACCTTTCACCCATAGAAAGACAAAACGTAGGTCCAGGTTTAGGTGTTTCTCCGGACGTACCATCCGTCGGTGGTTACCAGCAACTTTTCAGAGTTAACCCAGAGAATGTTGGCGCATACCGTCTCACTACTTTACCAGGACGAAGCGGTCCAGCTTACGATTCTAAAGGTGGTAGACGTGGTATAGAAGGAGAAGTCGCTCATAACAGACCAGAGAAAACAGCGTTTCTGTATGGTCGTTTACCACCAGTTGCGGGTAGAGCACAAGGCATGTCCGGTAGAACACCAAGAGGCGAACACGAAAAAACAAAGAGAACTACAAACAGGTCAGAAACTGGATTAAGAGCAGATGGCTTATCGTATGCGAGTGCAAAAAGAACCGTTTCCTCACTTACACGTGCTCAAGAACCAACGAGAAACAAGAAGGATGGTAATATGGAACAATACCAATACGCGAATCAACCCGCTCCGGGTATTAGCAACTTTATGGGTGGTTACGTAAATGCACCAGCAAGTAAGATAGGAGAAAAGAGAACGTTTGGTACACAATACGCGGTAGAAGAACTCATGAAATATGGTTTCAGACCAGACGATAGAAGAGGTAAGACGGGTAGAGCAGGTGGTCCCGGTAGAATGAATGTAAGAGCAGACGCACTCAACCAAGGTGGTATGTTAACGAGTGTTCGTTCCGACACGACGAGAATCGATGGTAGAATTAACGCAGCAAATGGAGCTTGGACACAACAATATAGAACGAATGATTACCAAGAAAATAACGCATATAAAGGTAATATGAACCCCAATGCAACAAACCATAGTTTAGAAACTGCAAAGAGACAACTCATGAATAATCCATTAGCACATAGTCTCTGTTAAATAAATACTATTTCGTGACACGCACTCATTAAAATATTGTTCATATATTTTAATGAAGGTACACACCTTAGACATAGATAGTAGTGAAAGAGATCCGGTCTTGTATCCTAATCCAGGTGACTATGTCGTTTACTTAAAAAATCCAATATACGATGTTAGTAAAATTTCACTTATATCAGCACGTATACATAATAGTCAGTACCTTATACACTCGAGAAACAATACGTTTGATATACTTACAAATGGTGGTACTACACAAACCATAACAATACCAGTTGGTAACTATGGTGGTCAGTCGTTAGCAGACGCTATTGTTGCTCAATCTACTGTGATAACAAGTGCAACTTTCAATAAAGATACCAATGCGATAACGTTTACAGGTTCGAGTGATTTTACGTTTCTATTTTATAGTGGTACGAATGGGTATAACTCATCCGTTCATGGATACACAACACCTCACGATATATTAGGTCTACCAGCTTCGGATACTTCGTCTACATCGAACACGTTAGAAACCGGAAGTATAAATTTACAAGGTGCTGATGCTATAGTCGTTAAACTAAGTAGCGGTTCTGATGAATTTAATAAAACGATATTTTCACAAACACCTTTTTATACTGGTCGTATACTGCTCTGTGGCGATGTCATAAACTATTCGGGTGTAGATGACGCCGTAGAACACAATTTTGATTCGGGATCCCAAAAAACTATATCCCGATTGAGAGTTCAATTTTATTATAGTAGTAATAACCGATTAATACCATACGATTTCAGAAACGCAAACCATATCATAAAACTTGCTGTATCTTGTTCTACTGATAAACTTGAAAACTTGTCTAACGTGAAAAGAGATACATCTCTTCCACCACCTATGAGTATCCCCGATTTAGAGGATCCGCGTAGATGGGATGCATTTATTTCTATATTTGCTATAGTCGCTACTGGACTCTTTTTATTGTTAGTTACCAAAAAAAGGAAACTTATCGAGTAACCGCGAAGGTTGGTTGTTCTGGCTTTCTCACACGAGAAGATACACGGGAAACGATCAAGTAAATGAGAACGGACATCAAAGTCGTCAACAAGGCGGTAAGAGCGTAGTTCATACCACCATTCTTGTTAACCTTGATAAACTTATTAACCGTCCATCTAACCAAATCCATCCACGAAAGCGCGGCCGCAAAAGAAAAACCAGCGACAATGGCATTAAGAGATTGTGCTTCGAGTTCACGAGTGACGAGCATAACAGTTTCAGAAGCTGCAGACATTTTTTATACTATATCATTAGATTTTATTCTGGGAACAAATCGTCCTCGAATAAAATTTTTTTATACCTTTTCGTGTTTTTAAGGTACCCCTTTAACATTTTAGTATTTTCTTCACTACCCGATTCTGATCCATATTCAAATTCAGATTCAGTTTCGGTTCCTGTTAAACTTTCGTCTGAGTCTGAATCTTCACTATCTTTATCAGATAGTTTAAAGTATTCACGACTCGTCGTCCATCCATTCGGTGCCTGAGTACTCATTACTATCTATAGCATTTTTTAAAAGTTGTTCTGACGGGTTTCTAGGTTGCCACGTATCCCAATTATCGTACGCCATGTTTACCTTTACGAATTTATATTCTCTTCCTGAATACCTAGTAAAAGAAACGTCTGTATCATCTTCAAAAACGTCGTCTTCACCTTCCTCTTCACTTTCATCGTCGTAAATTTCTGGGAACATGGAACCTACATCTTTACCTACTTCATTCATAACACAATACTTCATTGTATATTCCATATCTTCTGGTAAAATTATGTCTCTTCCACACGCCTTGGCATATTCACCCGCAAGTATCACGGACTTTTCTATGACCGGTAACATAATATCAAAAACTGTATTTTGAACATTTTCTGCGATTGTCTGTTCTGCGTCTTTTTCTTGTTGATTCATTATATTATACGTTAAACAGTGTTTTAGCAATACCGTTTTCAACACGGAGTATATTATAACTATGCGCCAAAACTCTAAGTTCTCTATCAGTTTCCTGTTCACTATTTAAATTTACTTTAAGTGTTTGATTTTTTATTAAGCTAAAGTTTCTCTGTCCCGTGGGGTACCACCTTTCAGGTTCAAGTGCAAAACTATACGAATAGTACCTCCTGAACAATTGCGTTCTTGTGTGGTGTATACCACTTTGAACCGCTCGTAAGTTTATTATACTACCCGTTTTTTCGTTTAAAATTTCAGAATCGTCAAGTTTAAGTTCCATACTTTTCAATTGTTCGTACGTTATGTATTCACTGTTTAAATCTCTAGAAGAGTTATCGTAATCAAACGACGTGGTAAAAAACTCATTTACGGTTTTTCTTTTACCCTGTATTAAAAAGAAAAGTTCTTTTACGGGGTTTACAAATTTTAAATCAAACACATGACTGACTGGATCGTTATTCGTATTTTTATTTATATTAAAAACATTTTCTTGAATTTGTGTTATTATATAATCCTTTTGTAAGTTTTCTTCTTTTTCATGATTTGTTAACGAAACCATTTCCAGTGTTATCTTAGCACTCTTTATCAATTTTTTCGGTTTAAGACCGGTATACATGACGTAGTTATTATAAGGTATATCCGACCTAATGGAATGAATACAGTCTTCAACGTTTCTAAACTTTATAGATACTTCTATTTCTTGTTGTTTTATAGCATAAACGGGTATGGCAAGTTCGGGACTATTATAAAAATAGAAGGGTATATCTATAAAATATTTCTTATCGGTAAGAGCGTTACCGTCGTAGTGACCTATAACCTTTTTTATTACCGGTGTACCGGAAAACTCTAAAGGTGGTTTACCCACGAGTTTTTCTAAATTATGTTGTTTCGTTTGCGTAACGTAGTTTTCCGAATAAATAGAGAAAAAATCGCTCGGTATACGTTGAATGATTTCACCACCAATTATAAGTTCGGCATATTCAATCATGGCGTGACCTATAGATTCATTGTATCCTATACCCGTCGTGTTCGTGTGTAAAGAGCTTATTAAACTCTGGTCTATAGCACTTAACTCAACCTTTAAACTTACAGTTTTAAGAAGGTCACCTTGATTCTGCGGAACCGTACACTTTATTATACTACCAAATTCAACCTCACCAGTCACGTCTAAATCAACATAAAATGGTGCAAAATTTGAATGTTTTTTGAAATTCTTAATAAAATAAGTATATTCTGGATCATCAGTGAAAAAGGCGTCCTGTGGTCCAACTGTTTCTAACTGAACACGGCCAGCCATTACTATTATAACTCACTAAAATTTTAAACCACCAAGACCCCCATTTATACGTAAAACGTTATAATTTACAGCGTAAACGTATACTTTGTGTGCATAATTAGAGTTTGGTGGGTCTATCTCAACTTCTATTAAATTATGCGCTATTCTACTCATGTTAACTTGACCTGTAGGATAATATGTTTCTGGGTTTAATGAAAAACTGTACACACCGAAATTGTTATCGGTAACACCCGTGTAATACTTTAACGGTTGTTCGTAACTCAGCATCAAATTATCAGCATCTATTATCTCGTTATTGTTAAATTTCATAGAAACATGTTTTATAGGAGTGATTTTATGAACATCATCACTCACAGCTAAGAAGAACATTTCCTTTACGGGGTGTTTAAAATTAAGCATACCAGATTTTTTAGTTTCGCTCGCCTTGAACCTAAACTGTGACATTTGGAGTTGTGTTATGACATATTCTATCGGTCTTGATATTAAAAAATTTCTCTCGTCTTCCGTAACGAAGAAGTAATCGGTCACTAAAGAAACTTTCTTAATCGAAGATGATACGTCGGAAGGTGGGTCTATAATATCCGTACTCGAATTATATTGTATGGCAACGTCTTCGAGTTTTTTGAACTTTATTTTGACATGAACACGCTGTTTCGTAAGTGCACATACAGGTATCGCCAAACTCGGGTGTCTGAAGAAATAAAAAGGCAAAAAGACATTATAATCCCAGTCGTAAGAAACAGATATATAATTATCGTGTCCAGTGAGAAAATAAAGCGTTTGATCTATATCATCTTTGTTACTATGTATTTGATCGTACATGTATATGTAATCACCAGTTAGACGTTCTATAGTTTGACCACCTATACAAAGATCTGCGTACTCTATGATTTGAGAACCTATAGATTTCATATACCTTATATCGTAACCAGGTGTCGCCGTACCCGTTGGTTTTGGTAAAGTGAATTTAAGCATCATGCTTCTCACGAGATCGCCTTTGTTTCTAGGTATGTTACATTCTATAATTGCGTCGAAATTAGAGTCGCCGTCGAAAGGTACTTCAACGGCTTCTATAGAAAACTTAGTATGCCTTTTAAAATTTATCAGGAAATACGAAAATTCAGGTTCACCCGTAAGCCATTGGTCCTGGATACCTGTTACAGCAAGGTTTAAACGACCAGCCATTCTTACTCTATGTGAGTAAAATTTTATGAAATAAAACGGTGCGATATTATAGATGAATCTTCAGTTGAGAAAATTCAAACCCGAAAATATGGCCGACGATAAAGTCTGTGTGTTTATCGGAAAACGTAACACGGGTAAATCAACACTCGTTACGGATATTCTATACCACAAAAAACATTTACCAGCGGGAATAGTTTTATCTGCAACAGAAGAAGGTAATCATTATTATCAACAGTACGTACCCGACCTTTTCATATATGGAGACTACGATAAGGAAGCTATAGAACGTGTCATGGATCGACAAAAAAAGCTTGTCGGTGCAGGAAAAACAAATTGTGGTGCGTTTCTTCTTTTAGACGATTGTATGTATGATTCTAAGTTTATGAAAGATACGTGCATTCGCCAATGTTTCATGAATGGACGACACTGGAAAATATTTTTCATGCTCACGATGCAATACTGTATGGATTTACCGCCAGCACTCAGGGCAAATGTAGACTATGTATTCATACTCAGAGAAAACATTATTCAAAATCGTGAAAAATTATACAAATCGTTTTTCGGTATTTTTCCAAGTTTCGAAATGTTTAACAAAGTAATGGATTCGTGTACAGAAAATTTCGAGTGTTTAGTTTTAGATAATACGTCCAAAAGTAATAGGATAGAGGATTGTGTTTTTTGGTACAAGGCAACGCTTCGTAAAAACTTTAAGGTAGGTGCCCCGCAATATTGGCAAACCCATAAGAAAATGTTTAATCCGAGACACGGGAACATGAAAGTCGGTGATCCAAAATTAGTTAAAAAAAATACTCCACTTAAAATTACAAAAAAGAGGTGATTAAAAAAAATTAAATACTTATATTAAATGATCTCTGTTGTCATATTAAACTGGAAAAGACCATATAATATAAAAAATGATATACTACCGAAGATTATTAATTATAATTTAGTATCCGAAGTGATAATATCTCACGGTAAAAGTGAAACATATTTTCAAACACCAGGTATTAAAATGGTTAAGCATTACAGAGACGAAAACTTAAACCCAAAATTAGGTGTAGCTTTAAGATTTTTAAGATCGTGTAATGCAAAAAATGAGTGTATTTTAATATTAGACGACGATAGGTTACCTTCAGAAGAATATGTTAACAAAATGTATGAATTATTTCAAAAAGATAAAAACGTTATCATTGGCACAGTAAAACGTTACGTTTCTCCGAAAGGTTATTCAAATAAAGAAAAAAATGTCGCTAACGAAAAGAAAATTATACTAACTCAAGTTTTAATGACAAATAAGAAAATATGTAAGGATTTCATAAACGAAAAAGAAAAAATGAACGATCTTGCATTGAAAGCAAAACCTGTTTGGAACGGCGAAGATATATTATTTAATTTAATTTATATTAAAAATTACAATAAAACTCCTATTCATTTAGAACCAAAAAATAATGAGTTAATATTATTAAAAAATAATGACGCAATTTTTAAAAATGCAGGACATTTTGAATATAGAAAAAAATTTTCAAAAACCGCATTAGAAAGATATGAACTAAATACAAATACTTATAATATAAAACTAATAATATCACTTATTATACTATTAGTAATAATTATTTATTTAACTAAATAAATAAATAATGAACTTTATAAGACGAATTTGTAATTCAAGAATGGTGTACCCGTACGGAAAGTTTAATGAAATTTCACCAGGTCGGCGTGATGGATATTATTTATACATAAATGTGTGTCACGATTCCAAACGTATATATTTTAACGATTCTATACCTGAGTATGAAAAAAAGGAAGTTTTACACAAGGTTTTAAACACATTTTTGAGCATGTATCCAAAATATGTATTACACTCAGGCGATTAAATGCGTCAGTGACCGAGTCTAAAAAACTGTGACTAAATTAATGACCGACGTGTATACTATGAACTTATCCGATTCGGGTGATGGTATGGTGAATCTAAACAATAATCAATCCACGAATTTTATACCAAATACACCACCACCGCAGAATAATACCCCGGAAAAAAATATGAGTGAAAATAAACACACAATGGACTCTACACCAATTTCCGATATCATGGGTCAACCAGAAGCGCCACTCGAACCACCAATGATGGCTCAAGATCCAAGAATGACACAAATGCAAATGCAAGGACCAATGATGATGGCACAACAACAACCCATCGTTAACCAAAAACAAAATAGTTCGGGTTCGTCTAAGAGTGAGGGTAATCCATTCAATTTGACGGATGATCAGTTTCAAGCTCTCGTCGTCGCCGTTTGTACTGCAATAGCGATAAGTAAGCCAGTTCAGGAAAAACTCGCAAACTTCGTACCATCATTTCTTAACGACCACGGGAACAGAAGTGCAATTGGATTAGCTTCTACGGGTTTAGTAGCAGCTATTGCATTCTATCTTGCAAAAAAATACGTTTAAATTTTATCAGGTATATTCACTTTATGTTTAGAATATACTCCGTATTTACCTAAAACTAAATAGGATATTATAATACCTATAGTTATACCTACTCCACGAAGAATAACAAGTGTTCTTGTTTTTTGTGGATCTAGACCGTAATTCTTAACATCTGCTTGTACGTCTTTACTTATACCCATAGCAGAGTAAGTTATAACACCAGATATAATAAGCGCTAAAAGTAAAAATATAGTATCTACGTTCAAATATGACGTAAAATCACTACTCGCTAAAAATACTATAACCATAGGCGTTAAAAATTGTAAAAGTCCAGCTTTTAACCATTCATTTTTTACTAAACCTGGTGAACTCAAAAGTAGTAAACTTACGTTTAATAAGACTATTATAAATAATAAATGTTGTGTATAGGCAGTTGCTTTCCCTTCCATTTATATAAATAAATATTATTTATTTATCCTGAATATGTTTACCACAGAATTTAGTAAGCTTTGGTATCTCTTCATATATACCTAAAGAAACGCAAATTTTTCTGAGTTTTTTAAACTTATCCCAAAATTCTTTGTTGTGAGAATAATTTTCGACCGTACAGTGTGCAAGTTCGTGTAATAAAACGTGGAATATTTCATTTGGTTCACCTTGTATACACAAACCTATACTTTCTCCCTTGTTAACATTATACCCTATGTACCCATCTTTTATGGTATAGTGTGCAGTTATAGGTATTTGTTTATACAACATTTCAAATTCTTTATTTCCATTTTCCTTAAGGTGTTCCCTGAGTATTCTATACTTTTCGCGAACCTCTATGAGTTTTTCGGGTTCGCGTGTATTGATAAACAAAAACGCGTTTATTAGTACGAGGAGTATTACGAGTAACATCCTATATTACTTACTTACTTACCATAGAGGAACAAAAAAAAATTGGGTAAAGGTATATGAGTAGTAACAATACCGTCCCCGAATCTCTCAGGGCACTCGGTATCGAAAAATTAGATATTGTAAGTCTTTACTTGGTTAGAAAAAACTTAACATCTTTACCAGAATCAATAGGTCTTCTTAAAAACTTAAGTGCTATTTATTTGGAAGGTAATAACTTAACTTCTTTACCAAAATCAATCGGTAACCTTAAAAGTTTATTGTCACTTAGATTGGAAGGTAATAACTTAACATCTTTACCAGAATCAATCGGTAACCTTGAAAATTTATATATACTTGGATTGAAAGGTAATAAATTAACTTCTTTACCAAAATCAATCGGTAACCTTAAAAGTTTATTGTCACTTGAATTGTCTAAAAATAACTTAAGATCTTTACCAGAATCAATCGGTAACATTAGACACTTAACGAGACTTAATTTGGATAATAATAACTTAACATCTTTACCAGAATCAATAGGTAGACTTACAAACTTAAAGGAATTTAATTTGCGTGGAAACCCAAATCTTAAATATATAAACCGTAGTCTTTATAACATCCCAAGTATTAAAAAGAATTCAAGTACTAAATTTATAATTCCAAGAAAAAACGTGTACCTCAACAAACAAAATGATCAAATACTTAGCGTAAATTTTAAAGTGGGTAACAATGCCGTTATATTTGATGGTTATAACCGCTATTATTTTGATAATACAATTTTAAAATTAACAAAAGGACTTAATACAAATTTACCAAATAGATTTAATACAATTAATGATATTTATGATAGTCATCCCCGTACATTATTATTTAAAAATCCGTTTACTAGAGAAAATGTCCTTAGAAGTAATTTAACGTTCGTCAAGTTTGTAGAACCACCACCTACCAATAAAAATAACAAAAAACCAACTACCAATAAAAGTAAAAATAACAAAGAACCACCACCTACCAATAAAAATAACAAAAAACCAACTACCAATAAAAGTAAAAATAACAAAGAACCACCACCTGCTAAAAAGCAAAAAACGGGTAATGCCGCTCAAAGTAGACGTACTAATAGAAATAATAATAACAGGTAAAGGTATATGAATAGTAACACCGCTACCAATATAAATAATAATTCATGGACCCTAAATATTTTTTTACGATTCACGTTTATATAAATACATTTTTTCGGGTCGTATCTCTGGTTCACCGTAACCCATGGATTTTATAAACGTGTGTACTTCGTTATCCTCCGAAAATCCGTGAATTTCTATAAGAATTGTTGGTTTGTGTGATCTAATCTTTTTTTCGGACCCTTTCAAAACCTGTAATTCGTGTCCTTCAACATCAATTTTAATAAACGACGGAACACCTGTATATACATCGTCCAACTTTTGACACGTGACTTTAACAACCGGACCATCTTTATACTTACCCTCATGTTCATATAAACTTGTACCACCATAGTTTATATGTGTATTCGACTGACATCCTGTCGAAGGTATATACATGTCAGTTACTTTTTGTTCATCAGATAAGGCACAAGGTGCGACATAAATTGGATGTCTTAACTGATTTTGTTCTGCGTTTAGTTTAACAATTTCGTAATAAACGGGTTCGAAAGAATAAACGGGACCATAATCAGAAAAAATCAAACTATTATATCCTATATTCGCGCCTATATCAAGTATATCGGTACCCGGTTTATGATATAATCGTACATCTCTTCGCATCCACCCGTCCCATTCTTGACCTCTTGCAATAAGCGGACCTATATACTCGTCATTTTGTATAACATTAACGTCATAGATACTACCTTCTACTTTTACTATATCTATACTTACGTCTTCCATTTTATTAGTATATACTAATATTACACCTTTAAATATAATATTTTTATTTCTAATCATATCCGAAACCATGAAAAAATATCAAGTAAAGGTATATGAGTAACTCCAATGTCCCACAGGCGCTTCGTAACATCGGTGTTACGAACATGAATATTACAAGACTTGATATAGCACCAAGTTATAGATT
>Ga0255766_10000310_pt1 | contig 43546 bp, 41 predicted proteins | sample 071ome_23_FD_179966 | JGI IMG/M metagenome (GOLD analysis project Ga0255766, IMG submission 179966) | Coastal salt marsh microbial communities from the Groves Creek Marsh, Skidaway Island, Georgia - 071403BT metaG (version 2) | ecosystem: Environmental > Aquatic > Marine > Intertidal zone >...
CAGATTTATTATTTAGAGCTGAACCAATTGAGAATCCTGATTCAGTTGGAAATACTATTACGCCCCCTGCATTGATTTTTTTAGCAATATGATTAATTAATCTAATTTGTGGGTCTTCTGGATGAAGACTTAGTATTTCTGTTTTCATCACAAATAATTAAGCACAAAATTCTTACCATAGTCATACTTGGGTATTTTTCCCAACTCTATTGTTTGATTTGGCCAACCATGGAAATCTGATCCACAAGAATAAAGTAATTTATTTGTATCTGCAATTTGCTTAGCGATAGCAATATCTTCATCTGAAGAGTATGAATTTACAATTTCGAGACCATTCAGTCCTATCTCCTTGAGCTCTCTTGTTAAGTGTTTAAGTTTTGTTAAAGTCATCTTATATCTCAATGGATGTGCCAAAATCGCCAAACCTCCTGCGCTATGTATCCAATTAATCACATCTTCTGATTTGGCCCATTCTCCCTTAACAGCACCAGGCTTACTGCCAGTCATATATTTCTTAAAAACAGAAGAAATATTATGGCAAACTCCTTCCATAACTAACATCTGCGCAAAGTGAGTTCTGGTTATATATTTCGTTTTACTTAGTGAAGCTGCTTTGTCAAAAGCATTGTCTATGCCGACTTTCTGCAAATCCTCACCAATTAACTTTGCTCTATTAATCCTAAATTGATTGTTTTCCTGAAGTCCGCTAATTAGAGTTTTATTATCAATGTTAATTCCAAGACCCACTATATGAATAGAGTATGGACCATGCTTTGCTGAAATCTCAACTCCTTTAATTAAGCCTATATTAAATTTATTTGCATACTCCTCAGCCTCAACTATACCCTCTATAGAATCATGATCAGTTAGAGAAATAAAGTCACAATTAGCATTTACTGCTTTATGGATAATTTCTTTAGGTGATAATACACCATCAGAATAATAAGAATGAATATGAAGGTCAATGTTCACAAATTCATATGATATATATTCTGATAATTTTTTGAAAATTTTCTAATTTGTAATTATGTGTGGAATTGTCGGGGGAGTCTGTAAAAAAAATATCTCGCCTTTTTTAATTAAAGGCCTGAAACACCTAGAGTATAGAGGCTATGATTCAGCAGGTCTAGTTGTCAATATTGAAAATGAGTTTAAAAGATATCGTGCAGAAGGCAAAGTTTCTAATTTAGAAAAAAAAATATCAGAATCTGGTGCTAATTTGATATCCAAATCTGGCATTGCACATACAAGATGGGCAACACATGGGGTCCCATCTGAGAACAATGCCCATCCGCATATATGCAATAACTCAATTGCTGTAGTCCAAAATGGAATTATAGAAAACTTTCAATCACTCAAAGAGGAACAAAAAAGACAAGGTTATATTTTTACTTCAGACACTGATACAGAAGTCATAGCCCATTGCATATTTGAAAGTTTGAAAAGTTCAAAAAGTTTATTAGAAGCAACACAAAAATCGATTAATAAATTCAAAGGCTCTTTTGCAATTGCTGTTATGTCAAAAGACAATCCAGGAGAAATTGTAATTGCAAAAAAATCTGCCCCTATGGTTATTGGCCTAAGCGATAAAGGATTGTTTTTTGCCTCAGATAAACTTGCTCTATTAGAGTTAACTTCTTCATTTATATACCTTGAAGATGGTGATATAGCGCATATTGAAATAGATAAATTAAATATCTTTGATAAAAGTGGAAAATTTGTTGAGCGAGATAAGGTTGAAATTAAACTCAAACCTGGTCAGATAGATAAGGGTGAGTTCCCACATTTTATGCTTAAAGAAATCTATGACCAACCTCAATCCATCAGAGATACTCTTGAATCTCGCATTTCTCATAATGAGATTTATATCGAGTCATTTGGTCATAATGCAGGTGAAATTTTTTCTCAGATTGATCATGTAAAAATTATTGCATGCGGTACTAGCTATAATGCGGGTTTAGTTACAAAATTCTGGCTCGAAGATATTGCTAAAATTTCCTGTAGTGTTGAAATAGCAAGTGAGTTTAGATATAGAAACTCTATTACCCCAAAAAATACTCTTTTTGTGACAGTATCTCAAAGTGGTGAAACAGCAGATACTTTGGAAGCCTTAAAAAATGCAAAATTGAAAAATCCTCATTCTCATTCACTTGCCATATGTAACTCCGCAGAATCAAGTCTTACAAGAGAGTCAGAAATTGTTTTTCTTACGCATGCTGGACCAGAAATAGGAGTTGCTTCAACAAAAGCCTTCACTACCCAATTGGTTGCTCTTTCTCTTCTTACAGTTTGTATTGGAAAAGCCAAAAAAACCATAAACCCATCTCAAGAAGAAATTATCGCTAATGGACTTAATAGACTCCCTGGATTAATTGAGGATGCTCTCAAACACGAGGATGTTATTAGAGATATAGCTGATGAATTTAGTGATAAATTTAATGCGTTATTCTTAGGTAGAGGAACTATGCATGCAATTGCAATGGAAGGAGCTCTCAAACTTAAGGAGATAAGTTATATTCATGCTGAAGCCTTTCCTGCTGGTGAGCTCAAACATGGGCCTATTGCCCTAATTGACAAAAATACTCCTGTTATTGTTGTTGCTCCTAAAGATGAACTTCTCGATAAATTAAATTCTAATTTACAAGAAGTTAAATCTCGAGGGTCTCAAATGTATGTGTTTAAGGATGAGCTGGCTGATATAAATATCGGTGAAAATGTGCAAATTATCCCAATAACCAAAGGCCTTGGAAGAATAACTGGTCCAATTTTATTTGCAATACCATTGCAACTCCTTAGTTACTATGTGGCTCTCAAAAAAGGCTGTAATATTGATCAGCCAAGAAATTTAGCCAAGTCAGTCACAGTGGAGTAATTTCGAAATAATAAAACAAAAACCTATCTATTATGATTACGAAAAAACTCGGTTACCGTCGAAAAATCTTGTTAGAGAGTGAGTCATCCCTAATGATGTAGAAACTTATCTCTGCTTTCATCTCAAACTTCGTGGATCTCATCTACTGATTAACTCCCTCCAAAAATTACTCAACACTTCCAATCTATAGATGCAATAGAGACAACTCACATGTTAGAGATGCGGTCTGATTTTATACAACCACTAAATCATTTATATGTGGGCGTATAAAACTAACCAAAAATAGGATTCAATAACTTTGGGTATGAAATTGAATCCGGATTCAATTGTAGATTTCTATCCAAGAACTCTTTTGCAACAATATCAGTAAAGTCTTGGTTCTTTGTATATCGCACTTCCTGTGATTTATCTTGTTTTACTGAGGGAGTAGAGAAAACTAGTCCGGAGTCAACCGCGGAGACCAAGCCTTGATGTGCTACCAAAACTGAACGCATAGTAAAGTCAAATAGGGTGTCTTCTGAATGAAGTATAGGGACACAGTGGAAAAGCATATCCCCACTATCCAATCCTTTACTTAAAAGATGTATTGTTGCTCCGACATAACTAGAATTGTTGTCGTAAAGTGCCCAAAAATTACATGATGAACCTCTGTAATAAGGGGAAAGACCCATATGAATGTTAATTGCACGATGTTCGACAAGAAAATCAATTAACCATCCCTTGATATAACTCGCACCAAATACAATGTAGACATCGGATTGAAGTGCATCAGATAATTGGTTTCTGTCCAGTTTATTTAAGTCACCTGATTTAATTGATAGTGTTCTAACATTGTTTGGCAAAAAACTGATTTCTCCAAATATGCTTCTTTCTGATTGAATTACATTTTGGAAGTAGATCTGCATGATTTCCGACTTTTTAAAAAAGTCGTTAACTTGACCAGGAAAAACGGTATTTACTTCACTAATCAAAAAGACTCTATCACAAATTTTTGAAAATTCTTTTGCTAGATTTAGATGTCGTGGTTGGTTGCTGCTAAAAATTGTAACTTTCATAAACGCATCTCCTTGAAGATATTAGCATGATCTTCTCTTGGAATTTCAAGTGGGGAGCGAATACCTTGCACCGACATACTTGCCGTAAATCCGATATCTATTTTCATACTTTTAAGAATTTCTAGAGTAGTCTGATTGTAGTCACCACATGGGTGTGACATGACTCTTATAGGTTTGCCAATTAAACCCGCTAAATGGTCATAGTTTTTTTTATACTCCAATTCTTGCTCTGGTCTGCTCAATTTGCTCATCTGGGTCGGGTGTGAGTATGAGTGCAAACCAATCAGATGACCCTTAGACTCTGTAGCAACTATGTCCTCTTCTGAAATCCATAAGTCTTTCTTTACAGTATTTATATCAAAATCATTTCGAATCATCAGCTCATTCATGAGTTCATCGTATTTATTTCCAAATAGATACTGGTCTCGGAGATATCGGAACCATTTGTCGTTTTCAGTATAAAAGGGATATTCGGCTAGGTAATTTAGTTCAAGGTATTTGGCATGATTTCGTGAAAATTCTACCGCATCTATTTGCTCAACTAAATAAAAAAAATCTTCGTAAAACTTGTCAATATCAGAATAGCAAGAATTTCTAAAATGTCTATAGATTTCCAATGGGTCAGGGCTTTGATCGAAAGCACTGCTGTGAACAAAGAAGAATGCTTGGATGCCTAATCTCTCCATCACTGGGACAGCAATGTCGTATTGGCATTTCAATGCGTCATCAAAAGATAGACAAATATCAGTGTCTTTTAGGGTGCCATTCTCAAACTTTTGCTTGTATTGATTGGCACAAAAAATTGAGTAATGCTTATTTAACCAATCAATCATTTTAATGAAATCAGAGGAGCTCAAACTTCCCTGATTAGGCAAGTGTTTGTCATCATGAAAGTGATGAAACATTACTGAATGAGTAATTTTATGCATTTTGAATCAATACCTTAGAATAAATATTTTAGCATCCCGCAGTCAGTGTTTTGCTTTATTAAATAAACCTCATAAAGTAAGTTCTTTCTTTGTAAACCATGTCTAATGCTAAAAAAGATTCCTTAAATTTTACTCTTTTAAGAAAAAATTAAACATAAATTATTGATTTTTAATTAATTTAATTATTATTTTTTTATCTTTACAATTTAAATAAAAAAAAGTATATTTCGCAATTAACCAACATTTGGTTAATTTTGTTTATTTTTTGTGGAGACAAAAATGAGTAAAGATGATTATGATTTTGAGGAAGAGCAAGACTTTAATGAAAAAGATTATGATTATGATTATGAAGAAGAAGATGACGATGATGACTGGTACTAACTAACTATTCAACTATGGAGAGCTTCATATAATTCAATTTGAGGCTCTATTTAAGAAAAAATTTGAATTTTCTTATAAAAATTGATTGTAGTTTAAATTTGCCTCAATATAACCCTGAACACTTCCGCAGTCATATCTTCGTCCTGCAAATTTTAAACCTATAACTTTTCCCTGGGCGGCAAGTACTTTCAATGCATCTGTGATTTGTATCTCTCCGTTATGATCAGGTTTTATTTTCTTGATTACATCAAAGATTTCGTTTGTTAAAATATATCTACCGATAATTGCCAATTTTGATGGGGCATTGCTTAGCGATGGTTTTTCAATCATCGAACTTATCTGATAAACATTTCCATCGGAAATTAATTTTCCATCGATAATTCCATATTTATGTATATCGTCATCAGAGACCTCTTCAAGAGCAACAATACATTTTTCAGGAAATTTTTCATGTAATGAAATCATTTGTTTTGTAACTGTATCTTCCGCGTTAAAGCAAAGATCATCTGGTAATGAAACAAAAAAAGCTTGATCATAAATATAATCTTTAGATAAAAAAATTGCATTACCTAAGCCCAACATTTGATCTTGGTATACAAAATTAAATTTACTAGTTTTTATAATTTCATTATGGTCTGACAATAAATCAGCCTTATTTTTTTGCAATAAAAAGGAATCTAATTTAGCATTTCTACTCAAATAATCTCTAATTGCAATCTTTTCTTTATTTGTTATTAAGACTAAATGATTAATATTTGATTTTTTTGCTTCTTTTATTGCAAGTTCAATTAATGGAGAGGATCCAATAGGTAACATTTCTTTTGGCACAGACTTTGTTATTGGAAGAAATCTAGTTCCAAGTCCAGCAACCGGAAAAACACAAGTTTTAATCACTATTCTGAAATTTTTGCTTTAAAAGAATTTTCCCCATTTCAACTCCGGGCTGGTCATAAGGATTTATTTGAAGAAATTTACCAATACAAGAGACTAATAATTGGTACCTAAACATTAGAGTAGCGATATTGAATTCATCTACCTGTGATATGGTAATAACATCACAAGGAATATCTTTTTCTTGCAATATTGATTCTATAGTTGAATCTGCCTGAGCATTGATGACTTCTTTAAAGGACAAATTGTCAAGATAATTAGTCTCAAAATCAGAAAAATTATCAATCTTTGGGATAATGGTATCTATTCCTAAGTTTTTAATTTTAAAAAAGGTGACAGTTTTATCCCTGGGGCCTTCTAGTATAAGTTGAAGAAAACTATGTTGATCTTGCGGCCCAATTAGAGAAATTGGGGTAAGCCCTTGTCTAGTTCCATTGATATTTTTCTTACCTAAAGACTCAGCCCACAACTGAACAAACCATTTATTAAAACATTCAAAAATAGACGAGTATGAAAAAATAACATTATTATTGAAACGAGACTTGTTTTCAACTAAGAATCTGGCCTTATTCATGATGTGTTCATAATAATATTTCTTAGAAAAAAAGCTTTCACTTACTTCTCTGCATCCATTTAAAAGCTTCTGTATATTTACTCCAGCTATACTCAATGGAACAAGCCCAGCAACCGAAAAAACAGAAAATCTACCGCCAATATCCTTATCAATTTCAAAAAAACGAAGTTTATTTTTTTTGGCAAAACTATGAAGAGAATTATTTATTTCAGAAATTATTACGGAATTGTTTTCATTAATTTCCACTAGGGAAGAAATATACTTAAATACACTTATAGGTTCAACAGTGTTACCAGACTTTGACACAATAATAAAATGACAATCTTCAAGGTTAATATCCGAAATAAGATAATTTATCTCCAAGGGGTCAATAGTGTCCAGAAATATCATTCTCTTAAGAGAGGTTCTAGAACTTTTAAGGAATTTATAAATTGCCTTTGCTCCAAGGCTTGAGCCACCTATGCCTATATTAATAATAATTTTTTGTTTTACTGATGATGCATAGTTGGTTATTTGTGCGATATCCTTATAAGGAAGATTGTAATAACCAATGTCATTTTTTTCATTAACAATCTTCTCAAAAATTTCCTCATTATTGAGTATTTGATAAAAATTTCTTGAATATTCCATTGTACGATTTACTGTAAAGTTGAATCAAAAATTTCTTTTTCTGGAGTGTAGTCCGGAACAATTCTCTGGATATTTTTTTTGATGAGATTAATATCATTATTTTTTAGGGCTTTTCTTAATTCATCTAATTCTTTCTTCAATAAACTCCAATCGATAGGATTTTCCTTTTCCTTAAATATCATCTCATGCTCGGTTTTAAGGCTTCTCGCTCCAATCAATAATTCCTCAAATAATTTTTCTCCAGGCCTAAGTCCAGTTACTTGCACTTCAATTCCATCTTTTTTCTGATTGCCTCTGGGAAAGAAACCACTCAATCTAATCATTTTTTCAGCAAGTTGGTAGATATTAACAGGTTTGCCCATGTCAAGAATACAGACTTCGCCGCTTTTTGCAATTGCTCCTGCCTGAATCACCAATTCCACAGCCTCAGGAATTGTCATAAAATATCTAGTTATATCTTTATGAGTAACTGTTACGGGCCCCCCTTTTTTGATTTGCTCTTTAAAAAGAGGAATTACTGAACCGCTTGAATTAAGGACATTTCCAAATCTGACCATAGAAAACTTTGTTTTTTTATTGCTAACAGCCTTGGATTGAAGTATTAATTCAGAAATTCTTTTTGTTGCGCCCATGATATTTGTAGGTCTGACAGCTTTATCTGTTGAAATTAGAATAAAACTCTTTACATTAAAATTTATAGCAACTTCTACACAATTTAAGGTTCCAAATATATTGTTATACACTCCAGAATATATATTGGATTCAACCATTGGAACATGTTTATAAGCTGCAGAATGGTAAATTGTTTCAATTTTAAATTTGCTGCAGACATTTTTAAGCCTATCAATATCGGTTATTGAACCGATAATTGGAAATACTTTAGGATTATTTAACTCCTTATTGATCATGTATAACGCAGATTCATTGTGCTCATACAGGATTATTTTTTCTGCTCCAAGGGATAAAATCTGTCTAGATAATTCAGACCCAATTGAACCTCCAGCTCCAGTAATCATTACTACTTTATTTTCTATATCTTTTTTTAATAAATCATCTTTAGGAAGAATCAAATCCCTTCCAAGCAAATCTTCTATGGATATATCTTTCAAATCAAAATAATTAACCTTTCCGTCAGCAATCTCTGAAACTCCTGGCAGGGCTTTAATTCTTATGCCTAGATGTGATAATGACTCAAAAATCTTATTTCTTGTTTCTATAGTTGCTGAAGGTATAGCAATAAGTATTTCAGTTATATTTAAAGTTGAAATTATTTTTTCAATTAATTCCAGCGAAAATACTTTTTTTCCACCAATTAGATTACCAACTAAATCTTTATTGTCGTCAATAAAACCATGAGTTTTATATTTATCTGAGAACTCTAAGGCATTTACTAACTGTCTACCCGCTGAGCCAGCACCATACACTAATACATTGATTCTTTCATTAGAGGATCTTTCGTCAAGTAGGATAAAACGTGCAAATAGTCTTGTTGATGTTATTGTAAAAAAAATTAGAATTAGATTTATAACTACCACTGATCTTGGTATGCCATAATCTGATAAAAGATATGCTGCAATTCCCCAAATAAATGAATACGCAACACTCGCATTGAATACTCGTGTTATAGAATTTAAGCCAATAAACCTAAAAACACTTTTGTATAACCCAAAAAAGGAAAATATAGGTACTGCGATTAATGGAGAAAATATTATTGTAAAAAAAATATCGATTGTTGGACTATAAAATTGCCCCAAACGAAGTGAAAAAGACAGGAAAACCGACAAAATAACCAAGAAACTGTCAACCACAAGAACAATTAACTGTTTCTTAGCTCTTGGCAATTTTAGAAATGTTGTAATCATTTAATAGACAAACTTTCAGATATCGAACGAATTGATTTTTTTGTTTTCTTGATGTAATCAGCACTCATTGCCGGATGCACTAAAAAGCAAATTGAGCTTTTGCCAAGTTTTTGAGCATTTGGCAATGTTTTAAATTCTTGCTCTAAAGACAAAAACGCTCTCTCAAGATAAATTTCGGGGCACGGTCCAAGCAGACATTGAACACCCAAAGATTTAAGTTTCTCTACAACATTTTCGTTTGTGATTCCTTCATGTATTCTTTTTTCATTAATAAAAACATTAAGTCTGTACCAAGCATGAGTATGGTATTTTTTTAATTCTGGAATTCGGAATAAATCAGGAAAATCTCTTAAAACTGAAATAATTTCTTTGACATTTTTTTCACGTTTTTTATTCCATTTATCTAGTCTTTTTAATTGAATTCTTCCTATGCCAGCCTGAATTTCTGTCATTCGATAGTTTGATCCAAAAGAATCATGAAGCCATTTAAAAGAAGAAGAGGAAGAAATATTGTTAGCTAACTCAAAATTTTTCCCATGATCTTTCATTGACCAGACCTTATTCCAAAAAAATTGACTGTTTGTTACCAACATTCCACCTTCGCCGCCTGTTGAAATAATCTTATCCTGACAAAAACTATAACAACCAAAATCACCCATTGATCCAAGGAATTTATCTTTATGCTTCGCTCCATGGGCCTGCGCACAATCCTCTATGACTATGATATTATTTTTCTTACATAATTCTATTATTTCATCCATTTCACATGGATGTCCATTGATATGGACACAAATAACAGCCTTAGTTCTTTTTGTAACAACTTTTTGAATAGTTGATGCGGAGATATTTCCAGAATTTAAATCAACGTCTGCAAAGACTGGTTTTGCTCCAACATTTATAACTGAAGAAGCTGAAGCAATAAAGCTTCTAGGTGTTACAATTACCTCATCATTTTTTTCTAAGTTTAAACAATTTAGAGCAAGTTCAATTGCTACAGAGCCATTTGAAAGTGCTACTGCATATTTAGTTCCGACATATGATGCAAATTCTTGCTCAAAGTATCTGCACTCCTTTCCGGTCCAATAATTTACTTTGTTGCTCAGTAATATTTCTGAAATTTTATTAGCCTCTTCCTGTGAATAGTTTGGCCATATGTTTTTGATTGAAGTCATCTTCTTATAACGGTTTCAATAATGTATTGAATATCTGATTTAAAAGACCAATTTATAACGTATTCTTTGTTGATTTTAACTTTATCAGGCCAAATAATTTCATCGTTGTATTTTCTTGCATCTTTTTGTAAAGAAAGCAACTGGCTTTCATTCTTATATTTTATAGAGGATGGGCCTGTTATTCCTGGTCTAATTGATAGAATTATCTTGTCCTCTCCTTTAAGTTCATCAGCATATCCTTTAACATCAGGCCTAGGTCCAACAAAGCTCATTTGGCCTATGAAAATATTAAATAATTGAGGCAACTCATCAAGTTTATATTTTCTTAATTTTGAACCAAAATATGTAATTCGTGGATCATTACTTTTTGTAATAGTTGATGTTTGCCCTTTTAATTCGATCATTGTTCTTATCTTAATCAAATGAAATATCTTGCCATGCCTACCGACTCTTTTTTGTAAATAGAATCCATTATTTTTTGTATCAAATGAAGCAAGAAACCACATAAAGAGAATAGCAGGGGAAAGAAAAAAAATACCAAAAAAAGAAACCACAATATCAAAAGTTCTCTTTGCAAATCTTCCAGACTTACTAATCATCGATATCTCTTATAAATTAAGGCTTTGACATAGGCTGGTAAAAGATTTATGAATAAAACTAATACCGCAAAAAAATATGAGCTTAGTCCATATTTTAATTTACGGTTTACAGTAATTCTATTCCTGAAATCTGAGATAACTTTTTTAAAGCCATTTCTTCTATTAAAAAAATCAGTACTTACCCTTACTCGTACACCTATGAAGTCTACATTGGCGAAGGTGCATTTGTTAATAAATCCATTCAGCCAAAGCATAGTATCTTCATTATTAATAACATTTTTTTCAGGATAGATTCCTGCCTTCTGAAAAAAATCCTTCCTAAAAACACTTGTTACATTTGCCAATGGAACTCTGTAACGAAATAAATTGAACATATCCTCGTGTAATAAAGGATATTTCACGAATTTATGATAGTTTATACCATCGCCAAACTCCTCTATATGACAACCACAAACATCAATGTCTTTATTTTTTTCAAGGAAGTTTATTTGTTTACTAATTCTATCTTCATCACAAATATCATCTGAATCCATAGTTATAAAGTATAGATAATCTTCCTTAATTGCCTTCCTTAGAATTTCATTTCTTGAGTAACTTATTCCTTTCTTAAAGTTTCTAATGCCAAGATACGTTATTCTTTTTAATCTTAATTCCTCAAGCAAAAAAGTATGAATATCTGGTTTAATTTCTCCATCCTCTTGAATATAAATATCAAATTTTTGGTAAGTTTGAGAATACAAACTTTCAATGGCGGTCTTAAAATGATCCAATGAATCATTAACATAGACAAGCATTAGAACTACTGACTTATTTGGCATTTGTCATAGGTTTAATTATTTTTTTTAATTTCAAGTAATTCTGGACACCTATTAATTTTTTTAGAAAAAATATCGCCTCATACTTAACAGAATCAAATCTATATCTAAATCTTAATTTCTCTGCAATTAACGGATCTATTGAATTTAGAGAAAAACTTGAATTAACATTATTTCTTCTAAGGAGGTTATCGCCGAGGTTGCTAAGTCCCGGTTTAGAAGAGCATATATAGCTATATCCTACAGTTTTGGCTAGCTTTAATGATAAATTTGAGTAATCACCGTATGGAAAGGCAAAAGAAATAACTTCTTCATGAGTTTTGCTTTCAATAAATTCTTTAGAATTTTTTATTTCCTGGAAAATTTCATCTTTTCCTAAAGTGGAAATAAAGGGATGACTCATAGAGTGTGAACCTATCTCCATTCCTGAATCATTCAATTCTTTAATTTGATCCCAATTCATATAATTTTCACAACCAACTTTTCCGGGACATATGAAAAAGGTTGCAGTAAATTGATATTTCTTCAGAAGTGGGAATACTAATTCGTAATCACTAGCGTAGCCATCATCGAAAGTTAAAATATTATTACTTAAATTATTTCTTAGACTACTGAAAGTTATGCCCTGACTATTGGCTAATGTCAAGAAAGTAGAAAATTTGGCAATAGATAAATCTTCCCAATCTTGCTCAATTTCAGTAATTTTATGAAATAAGAGTATATTTTTTTGCATTAAGAATTGTTCTTTATTAGTTTAATTAGCTTAAATATTGGTTTTGATAGAATGCCTAGATTGGAACACTCGTATTCGCCTATGATTTTAATAAGTTTAGCGCCAGTTCCCTTCTTGAAATTGTAGACACCTATATTATTTTCTGGGTCAACACCATTAAAATCAAAATTAGTTAATGACAATGATTTGCATTTATTAATTTGGTGCCAGAATAAGGCATATGAAAGATAATTTTTTCTTGCAAAGTCATCACTTGCCGCAAAAATATCTGTGGCAGAATCCTTATAAACAATAAAACCTCTAATAGCATGAATTTTTGAAGAATTGCTTGTAATGCCATAAACATGTATATCATCTTTAAATGAATGAAGTAGATTTGATATTTCTTCAAAAGAAAAGAAAAGACTTTTGCCTTTAATATTTGACAAATCTTCATAAACTCCAGCAATCTCTTCTGCAGAGTTTACTTTACATATATTTGTTTCAACTCTGTTAGATCTTTTGAGGTTTCTCTTCCAATTCTTTGATAGACTTAAGTCAGAGTATTTATTTCCTTTTAAGTCAATTTTCATGGTTTGACCACTCCCAAAAGGAGAAATAGATTTATTGAAAACACCAGACATTTTAGAAATATCATTATCATTTTCTTGTCTGTGTGAACGAAACTTACATATAAAAAATTTTAATTTGAGTATCTCTTTTAATGCAGAAATAATATCTTTAGAGTCATCGTAATCTCCTGCAATCCAATCTGGAAACCAAAGTATGGTTAACCCAAAAAAATATTTTTTATAAAACCCTTGAAGTAATGAAAAATTCTTACCCTTGATTTCCTTTTCTAATCTAATAAGTTGCCATCCCTTTTTAGAAAAAAAGTTTGCATACTTTGATGAATGGTAATAGGTTGAAAAATGACTTTTATGGATAATCGCATCCCATTCCTCATCACTTCTTAATGATTTATTCCAGCTAATTTTCTTCCCCTATGCTCTTAAGTAAACTAAATATATGTTCAATTTGACTTCGCCCTATGTTTCCATGCACAGGTATCAAAGCTAATTTTTCATTGTATAAATTTGCTATTGGATACTCTTCCTTATTATCTTTCACAACATGAGGAATTTCTGAACCAGGCCATTTCCAAGCCCCTGTGCCATTTTCTCGTAAATATTCTACTGCTCTTTGACTCTCGTCAAAAAAAACATAAGCTTGTGGAACAATTTTCTTATCAGTCAATTTAAAAAGGGGTTTAATACCAAGCTCGGTTATTTTACTATCGAGTTGCACAAAGTTGTTTCTTGTGGCTTCTTTTAGGTCTGACAAATAACTTTGATCTGCCAAATATTGCCTCAACTGAAAAGAGGGTAAACAGTTTTTTAGATTTACTTTAGAATCTCCAAAATCTTTCCTTAAATATTTATTTTTAATTTTTGCAAACTTCGTACTATAAATGTTTACCCCTAATCGAGTAAAAAATAGCTCAAATATCCTTAAAAAAAAGTATATGAAATCGCTAAATAAAGAAGAGCAGCTAATGCTAAAAGGTTTGATAATTTCTTTAAAGCTATATATTTTCAATGCACCTCCATCACTAACCGGCAATGTTTTTCTGAAGCTAAAAATAGTCAGGTCAAATTTAGTATTATGATTACCAATTTCAGTTGCAAAAAAACTATGCGAGGAATCTTCTACAACAAAAATATTCATATTCTTACATAGCTCTATAATTTCTTTATTGTCTTGTTTAAATCCAAAATAATTAACAATAATTATTGCCTTGAATTTTTTTTCATTTTTTCCAATAAGTTTCGCTGCAGCCTCTGTCGATAGGCCAAGTCTTTCATTAATATCAATAAAAATTATTTTCAGACCATATGATCTTAATGGTTCGATAGTTGAATCACACATATACGCAGGGACTAATATACGATCCCCTTTTTTTAGACCAAGTGAGATAAGGCCATTCAAAAGAGCGTCCCTGCCAAGTTTAAAGAAAAGTAGATTAAGATTATTAGATTTATAATTCTTCTTGCTAAAATTAAATAAAGTTAGAATTTTAGGAAATACTTTAGAATTTATGATCATTTTGAGTAACGACTTAAAATTCTTTTTCTAAAGTAACCGACCAAAAGTTGCATAAATTTGATAGGGTTGGCTATAAATACAAAGCAAATTTTAAAAATTTTTTCAAAATATGAGTAATCTCTCGAATATAAAATTCTGCATAGTTTGATCCTAATATTTACCAAATTTGATAGCTTGTTTTTCTTTAAACAAAAATTCTGAATATTATTTGTATGATGGTATAAAAGTGTTTTTAGATTTTGACACCAAGAATCTTTATTGGCAATCATATTAGAGTCACTTATCGAATAGTAGCCTAATGATTCTTTGAGAAATAAAAACTCTCCACCTAGGCTTGCAATAATCAACCAAAAATCATAATCCTCAACCATTGCAAAAGATTTTTCTTCTCTAAATTGAATATTTTTGTCTTTAATGAATTTTGACCTGACAGAAGTAGCGGATGTAGATATACAATTGCCATAAATTAATAGATTTTTATACATATCCTCATACTTAGGTCCATAAAATAATTTGCTTCCGATTTTTGATTTCTCTTCATAAAAAAAATTCTCGTTATGACAAATTAAATCAGGTTCGCTTATGGAGCCCTTTAATGCACCGTAAACTAATGATAACTTTTCTTGCTCCCACCAGTCATCGGAATCTAGAAAACAAATCCATTCCCCATGTGAATATTTAATTCCATTATTTCTAGGATTCGCAGGACTTCCTGTGCCTTTCTGATAAAAATACTTTATCCGAGCATCTGGGAAACTTTCAACAACTTTTGCGGTATTGTCAGTTGAGCCATTATCAATAATAATCATCTCAAAATTTGTAAAACTCTGGCTCAAAACACTTCTAATACATCTACCAATTAAAGCCTCTCTATTAAAAACTGGTATCACTACTGAAAAAAAAGGCTTTTTATTCATAACTTATATTTTTCTAATAACTTCTAAATATTTATTTGTCATCACTTCTGGAGTAAACATAGAGATATATCTCTCAACTGAGTTTTTTTGAATTTGCTTGTATAGTTCTTTATTGGAATATAAATTATAAATCGCTTGAGAATATAACTCCTTATCATTATTTGGACACAATATCCCTGAAGAAAAACTTTTACCAATTACTTCCGGTAATCCACCGACATCAGTCGAAACAATTGGTATTCCAAATTGCATAGCCTCAATTGCTGTCAATCCAAATGATTCATACTCTTGAGAACCTATCAATAATAAATCGGCCTGTTTAATTAAATTCGCAGCATTGGAAATATACCCAAGAAAATGAATTTTTTCAGAATGACCACTATTACTAATAATTTTCCTTAATTTTTTTATTTGTTTATCTGAGCCAGAGCCAACAATAACTAAATTGATCTCTGTGTTTGAGAAAAGGTTTTTACAAGCATCTATAATGAATTTATGTCCTTTTCTCCCTTCTAAAGTTCCTAAAACTAGACAAATAAAATGATTTTCTTTAAGACCGCAAAAATTCCTTAGATCAATATTATTAGAATTCTCTTTGACTTTAACGCCATTATGGATAAAAAGGAATTTATCAGGGTTAAAGGAGTAATCTCTAATTTTGACAGAGTCAATGCAGGGACCAGATACTCCAATATATTTATCGACGCTATTATCTAATCTAGAGTCTAGAAAAGATTCTATCTTTTTTAAACCAAATCTTGGTTTCTGAGCTAAATTATGAAAATTATAAATATTTCTTTTCAAGCCCAATTCTTTCCAAACAATATTTGCAATTCTGTTTGATTCCCCCCCAGGAAAACCCCCACTAATTGATATCAAACAGTCTGCACTGTTATCAACAAAAAAATTCTTTAATATGGACTTTTGAACAAAATAAAGAATGATTCGAAATACAGGACCAAAAAGCGCAGCAAATTGATACGGTAGAAAATTAGAAATCTTTCTCACATACATCCAGCTAAGTGGGATATCCAATTCCAGAATCTTGCAATTCTTATTATGAATATTCTTTCCTAGGTACGAAATTCCTGGGTGTGATTTATTAACTACTAAAAAAAATTTATCAGAATTTACTGGCCAGAAATTTATTAAATTTTCACAAAAAGTATCCATCCCTCCAGGACTAATATTTTCTATAAAAAGAAGTATTTTCATGAATTAATGTTATGATTTTTCATTTCAAAATACTTAAGTATTTTCAAAATTTCATAATCAATATTTCTTTCTGGCTCAATTCCAGAAAAATTGATTATTTTTTCAACTTGATAATTAAATTTACTAACTTTAGGTTTATTGCAAAATTGAGAAACAATCTCAGGAGAAAAGTTAAAATTTTCTTCGCATAAATTTTTGACCAATTTTGCAATCTCAGTTAATTTATAACTAGCCCCTGATCCAACATTAAAGATAGATGAATAATGCCCTTCTTTAGTTTTGATAAAAAATTCTAAATATTTTGATAGATCAGAAATTGAAATGAAATCCCTTTCTACATTTGCATTTGAATTTATTTTAATAAGTTTTTTCGAAATTGCTTGATTACATATATCATTTACAAAAAGCCTCCAGCAATCTGAATTTTTAGAAGCCCCACTAGGAATTCCTACAACATTTGAGAGGCGAAGAATAAAGCTTTGTATTTTGTCCTTGGTATAAATTTCAACTACATCCTCAGCCAATTTATGCGTATGTGCATAAATACTTTTAGGCTGAACCTTGGAGTCTTCATTGATAATAGATTCATCTGAACTGTAAACATGGGCTGTTGAAAAATATATAAATTTTTTAACTTTTTGGTCTATACATGCCTCGATAAGATTTCGAGTTCCCTCTACATTAATTAGATGAGCTTGCTTCGGATTTAGAGCACTTTTTTGGTGGCTTAATGTAGCTAAATGAATAACACAATCTATATTATTACATAACTCTCTTAACCTTGGCTTGTCATTAAGCTGACATGTAGAAACTTTTAGATGTTTATAAGCATCTAGTTCTTTTTTCAATCTACTTGAAGTATAGTGTATTTCGTAGTTAAGTTTTTCTAGATAACGACCTAGATTAAGCCCAAGACATCCCAGGCCGCCGGTAATAAGAATTCTCTTACCACTTTTTCCATGGTGCATTATTCGAATTCCATAAATCCTCAAGATTGTTCTTATCTCTTAAAGTGTCCATACACTCCCAAAAACCTTCGTGTTTATATGCCATTAGCTCCATAGAATTTGCAATATTTATAAGAGGTTCTTGTTCAAAAGTTGTGGTGTCACCCTCAATAAAATCAAGAACACCCTTATTACAGACAAAAAAACCTCCGTTAATCCAAGAAGAATCTCCTTTAGGCTTCTCCTGAAAACTTGAAATAAATAAGTCTTCTGTAATTTTAAGTGCTCCATATCTGCCAGCGGGCTGAACGGCAGTCATAGTGAGTAACTTCTTATGCTTTCGATGAAAATCAATACTAGCATTAATATCTATATCTGACAGACCATCGCCATATGTAAGTAAGAAAGTATCATCTATAAAGTCAGCTGCTCTTTTAATCCTTCCTCCTGTAAGAGTATTTAAACCTGTCTCTAATAGGGTAACTTTCCAAGGCTCTGTTTTATTGTTATGAATTTCATGAGTATTTGTTTTAAAATCAAAAGTTACATCACTTTGATGTAAAAAATAATTAGAGAAGTACTCTTTAATAACGTAACCTTTGTAACCTAGCAGAATTACAAATTCATTAAATCCCTGGGATGAATAAAGTTTCATGATATGCCACAAAATTGGAAAACCTCCAATTTCTACCATTGGTTTTGGACGAACATCGGTCTGCTCACTTAACCTTGTGCCAAAACCACCAGCCAATATTACAACTTTCATACTTTTACTACCAATTATAGTTTATTTCTTCAAACGGTAATTTTTCTATCTCTAATGGATTATGAGAAATATCCGCGATATTTAACAGAGTTGAATCTCCTTCTGATAAACCCTGAAATCCCATCCAAATCATCGGGGGAACAGTAATTCTACAATAGTTTTTTTTAGAGAGAATAATTTCATAAAATTCCCTCCTAGAGGGTTTTCTATCATCATAAAAAACAAATTTAATTTCTCCAACAGGCACAACAAGATTTAATGTCATAAGCTTATGTCTTTTCCAGGCCTTTATAGAGTTATATTTAATGTTAGAGAAGTATGCTTCACCAAAACGGATAAAGCTTTCCTCTTCTTCCTTGAGGGCATGCATTACATCACCTTCTTCGACTTGAATAATTTTTAAAGTATTAATCCTTATATCTTCAATCATTCAATAGCCCAGTTAATTCTTTTTTTCGATGCAACTTCAACAAACTGATCAATTTGGAGTTCGGTATATCTAAGCATGTCAGAGTTACCTTCGTAAAAATTTTTGTACCAGTCAACTGTATACATTACCGTCTCTTCAAAATCTAAAGTTTGTTTCCAATTCAAGATTTGGAGAGCTTTATCACAATTTAATTTCAACAACCCAGCCTCATGCAAGTTAGTTGGATCTGAAGCATCAACCCAGCTCACCTTGTCCCAATATTTTGACATTTCATTAATCAATTGTAAAACAGAAAAACTACTGTCGGAAGAAGGGCCAAAATTAAAGGCCTCTCCATTTAAATTATTATCTAAATATAGTCTACTTGCTAAGTTAAGATAACCACTTAATGGCTCTAAAACATGTTGCCAAGGCCTGGTTGCATTCGGACTTCTTAATTTCACCGAATCATTTCGAGACCAAGCATTCATACAATCAGGGATAATTCTATCCATGGCCCAATCGCCGCCGCCAATAACATTACCTGCTCTTGTTACGGCCAGAGAAGTATTTGATTGATTATTGTTGAAAAATGAATGAAAGTAGCTTTTGATTGCCAGTTCAGCCATCCCTTTTGATGCGCTGTAAGGATCTTTCCCCCCAAGAGAGTCCGTTTCTCGGTATCCATAAAGCCATTCAACATTATCATATGCTTTATCGCTTGTTATCATTATTGCAACAGTTTTAGGATTTAAGCGATTTAATGCCTCGAGAATATTAATTGTCCCAACTGAATTTGTTAAGAATGTATTTCTAGGATCTTTATATGACGGCCTTACAAGCGCTTGTGCTCCAAGATGGAAGACAAAATCAAAATCATGGCTCTGAAAAACCTTGTAAACCTCTTCAAAGTTATTTAAATCAATTCTATAGTCAGGCTTGACTAGATCGCCAATTTTACAAACCTGAAAGTTTGACGGTTTTGTTGGAACACTCTCAGATAAGCCAACAACACTAGCACCAAGTTTATTTAACCATAAAGACAACCAGCTCCCTTTGAAGCCTGTGTGCCCTGTAATAAGAATAAGTTTATTTTTAAATATATTACCGAACATTTATTTTTCCAATACCTTTTTTAAATCTCTTGCTGGTTTCAAAGAATCTTTGGAGTATTGATTACAAAATATGTTTTTAGCTCTTTGTGTTTTTTCACTTTCCCACCATTTGTCTATATTTTCCCATATTTCATTCAAATGATTTGCAGCAGATTTATTATCTAGATGTAGAATCTTAGCCTCAACAAGTAGTTCATAGAAAAATTTTGCCTCTGGAAGAAGGAGCTCTAGATTATCTTGAAAAAATAAAATTGTAGGTATATTTTCCTGTAAGGTTTCCAGAACTCCTGTAGAGTCATATGTGTGAACTATTATTCTACTTGTTTTTTTTAGATCATTGATGTTACTATAGCCACTATCGATTTTGATTACAGGGAATAGTTTGGACCAAAATAATATATCTTTTCCTTGGCCTCTTTCTATTGAGCCATGATGAAGCCTTAGAGTAAGTTTTCTTCTAATGGTATCAGAGAGATTTTTAATAAATCCCTTAGTATATTGGTTATTCATAATATGTTCAAAGAACTTGTCATGAGGGCCACACCTTATACCTGGACCTCGATTAATAACCAAAAGACCTCCATTCTTGTCATAATTAGATTTTTTCTTTCCAGCAAGTTTAAGATTAAATGCAGGTTTGATAGCAATATTTTTATAAACTCCAGTCCAGCCCCAGCTAATCAATGCAGTGCACGTTAACATCTCAGGCCAGAATTCAGAGCCTATTAAAGTTCCATAATTATTGCCATGCTGGCCAACAAAATATGGAACTTTCATTTCAGTTTTTTCGGCTGTATAAACCTTAAAAATCTCGTCTACACTGAAACTATTTGAAGTGAAGATAAATTTAGGATTCTTTGGCCAATTTAAATTTTCTGTAATACGCTGAATATCTTTAAATCCCTCCAGATATGCTTTGGGAATTAGGATAGAAACTAGCCTCCTGATTTCTCTCTTTTCGTCACTATATTGACCATAATTTTGAAAAAAATTATTTCTTGCCTTTTTATCTAATTTATAAGTTTTGATTTTGGGTGTACTGAATATTCTAGGAAATTGAAAAAAACTGGCTTGAAGAAATAACTCTTGAATAATAGGCAAATATGACTTGATAATTACTCTATCACTATTTCTTGAAAAAAAACTCATGTATCTAGAAACAAACAATATTATTTTTTTAAAAAAAGATCTTATTCCTGGCCTATGATTTAATGGAGATTTTCTTCTTTTTCTGGCTATATTATCTTTATTCTGAACTAATTCAATTTTTTTATTTCTTAGATTTTTTATAATATTTGAGTAAAGCACAAAATTCCAAATATCGTCAGATGTATCGTCTAAAAAACCCATAAATTCATTGCTTGACAAATCATAGCTTTCTTGATTGCTGACTATTGTCTCAGATATATCAAAATCGTTAAAAACTTGCTCTAAAGTAAAGTACCTATTTATTATTAGACGTGTATATGTCATCAACCATGGTCCGATTATGATAGTCCAAAATCTTTTAGACATGTTAAGTTGATGAAATCTGTTTAGCTCATGAGTTAATTCATCTATGAGCTCAAGGTATAAGTTATTTGAATAATTTATTAAGCTAATTTTTTTTTCTTTTTCTACTGAAAATGGCTTTAAAGTCTCTGTTTTTTCATATTGTTTGAACACATGATTCCCTTCTTTACACCATTCACCCAAAAAAACTACCCTGCCAGCTTTTGGCCAAGACTTACTATATGCAGTTGTAATTAAAGAGAAAGACATGGAAAGATTTTTTTTATTTGCGTATTTTTAAAGAATTTAAGTATAGTTGTTCAGCAAAATGCCAATCTTCTATATCGTCTATATCGTATGCGGTAAGATTGTTAATGGCGAAACCCACTGAGTCTTCTCCCAAGATAGGGACATTATCTTTAAAAGCTTCGGATTTACCCCAATAAAATTGTCCAGCATCATGGAATATTTCTTCAAGATCCTGTGACCTAGTATTCTGATTTTCAGGAAAAAGCATTTCTAAACTACCTTTTTTATTTCTTTTCAATGCTCTTTGAACTGGATAAGGATAAGAATTGATTGGTAGACAATAACTCGAATCATAACTTAATAAATTATTAAAGGCAGTTTGTAATATTTCACTTGACACAAGTGGTGCTGTAGGCAATAAACAACAAGTATATTCATAAAAAATGTTTTCTTTTTCGAACCATTTGATTGAATGACTTACAACATCTATAAGAGCTGTGAAATCATCAGCTAGATTCTTTGGCCTAAGAAATGGCACATCTGCACCACTATTTTTAGCAATTTGAGCTATTTCATCATCATCAGTAGAAACAATTACCTTATCGAAGCAATTACTCTCTATTGCAGACTTAATTGAATAATCAATAATCGGCCTTCCTAAAAAAGGCTTTATATTTTTTCTGGGTATACGCTTACTGCCACCTCTAGCTGGAATAACACAAAGATTCATGAAATGTAATCTCTAATTGTATCAACAACTTTTTTTTGTTGTAATTTTTCTAACTTAGGAAAAATTGGCAGGCTAATTTCATTTTGATAGAAATATTCTGAATTTGGAAACTGACCTTCAGAAAAGCCAAGTTTTTTGTAAAAAAACTGAGTATGAATAGGTCTGTAGTGAACATTAACCAATATCCCTTTTTTTCTCAGCTCATCAAAAAGCTCTTTTCTATTCTTTTTGCAAGATTTTGAAATAAGTATCGGATACAAATGAACAGCAGAATAACAATTCTCGCTTTGATAAGGACATATTATTGGAAGTTTTGATAGTTTTGATGTATACCAATCCCTTAAAGCTTGTCTTTTTTTAACAAAACTATCAATCCTTTCAAGTTGGCTAATTCCCAATGCGGCTTGAAAATCAGTCATCCTGTAGTTAAAACCCAAGGTACTTTGTTCATAGAACCAGTCTCCCTCAGGCTTATCATGCATGGCTAAATGATCTCTAGTAATTCCATGGGTTCTGAGTACTTTTAATTGTCTTGCAAGATCCTGATTATTAGTAGTTGCTAATCCACCTTCACCAGTTGTGATAATTTTTACTGGATGAAAACTAAAAACAGTTATATCGCTATATTTGCAACTCCCAACTTTTTGATTTCTGTAGCTTGAACCAATTGCATGAGAGGCATCTTCAATTATTCTAAAACCATAATTTATACTCAGTTGGTATATCTCCTTCATATCGCAAGATTGCCCAGCATAATGAACAGGGATAACTACCTTGGGTAACTTATTGATTTTTTTTGCTTTTTCTAATTTTTCTTTAAGCTTAGAAATAGATATATTGTAGGTTTTAAGACTTATATCTACAAAATCCACTTCCGCTCCACAATAGAGCGCACAATTACCACTGGCAACAAACGAATTTGGACTAGTCCAAACAATATCTCCTTTTCCTACCCCTAGAGCAAGACATGAAATATGGAGCGCCGATGTAGCGCTATTTACAGCAATTGCGAAATTTGAACCACAATAACTTGAAAGTTTTTCTTCAAACTTTTCAATAACCGGTCCTTGAGTTAAATACTCAGACTTTAATACATTAACAACAGCATTAATATCTGAATTAATAATATCCTGTTTACCGTATGGTATCACTCTTCTATATCTATATTAAGTTTTCTTATTTCACTCACATTAAGGAAATGGGGGTTATTACCAGAAGAATATTCAAATCCACTAGTCACTTCTTTCCCAATTTCACCAATCTTATTGAGAGAATAGTCATAATTCCAATCACTGAAGGCTATCGTAGGTCTAATCACAAAATGATCATTAAATTCAAGTGTGAGGTGTGCATCATCCTCAGGACACATTACTTCATGTATTTTTTCACCAGGCCTAATACCAATATACTCCTTAACTAAATTAGGTGCCATTGCAGTAGCTAAATCTTCAATTCTTACAGAAGGAATTTTTGGAACAAAAATTTCTCCACCATACATTCTTTCAAAATTTTTCAAGACAAAATCTACCCCCTCCTGTAAAGTAATCCAAAACCTAGTCATATCTTTATGGGTTATTGGTAAAGAATTTGAATTCTCAGTAATTAATTTATTAAAAAAAGGCACTACAGAACCTCTAGATCCAACAACATTTCCATATCTTACAACTGAAAAACAAGTTTTTTTCTTGCCCTTCATATTATTAGCTGCAACAAAAAGCTTATCTGAGGCAAGTTTTGTTGCTCCATAAAGATTTATTGGTGAAGCTGCTTTATCTGTTGATAATGCAATTACCTTTTCTACGTTATTTTCAAGGGCGCAGTCAATTACATTCTCAGCACCATGTATATTGGTCTTAATACATTCCATGGGGTTATATTCAGATGCGGGAACATGCTTCATGGCGGCAGCATGAATAACAAAATCAACTTCATTCATTGCAATATTAAGTCTAGCTCGGTCTCTAACATCTCCGATAAAGTACTTAAGACATCCAAATTGTGACTTTGAAAATTCACCAGTTTGCATCTCAAATTGTTTTAATTCATCTCTTGAAAAGATAATCAGTTTTTTGGGATTATATTTTTTCAGAATCGTTCTAATATATTGTTTTCCGAAAGAGCCAGTGCCACCAGTAATAAGAATAGTTTTGTTATTAAACATAAAGAATTAATTTGTTGTAGATGTGCAAATTATATACACTAAAAATTAGTTTACCTTAAGAGTCATATGTTGTTAATTTCTTATTTTTAAGAACAAAAATTTTGTCGCATTTAGACAAGGTGGTTAATTTATGAGAGATTATCAGAATAGTTTTATTTTCAGCAAACCTAAAGATTGCATCCATTACTCGCTCTTCAGTTTTCGAGTCTAAAGCGCTAGTAGCCTCATCTAAAACTAATACACTAGACTTTTTATATAGAGCCCTGGCAATTCCAATTCTTTGCCTTTGGCCACCTGAAATCTTTGAGCCTCGTTCACCTAGAACAGTATTGTATCCATTTGGTAAATCTTTGATAAAAGACTCTAATTGCGATATCTTAGCAACCTCATTAACTAAATTCATATCTATTTTTTCATCTTCAATCCCGAAGGCAATATTTTGGGCAACAGTTCCATCGATTAAATATATATTTTGAGGAACATGAGAAATATGCTTTCTCCATTGATTTCTGTTAGAGTCATCCACTTTTTTATTATCAATGAAAAATTCCCCATTTGTGGGCTTTAAAAGACCCATAACAATATCTAAAAAAGTACTTTTACCACTCCCTGTTTCTCCAATAAATCCAACTTTTGAACCATTTTTTATATCGACTGATATGCAATCTAAAACTGTATTTTTCTCATAGGAGAAATTTATGTTAGAAAGTTTTATTGATTTATTAAAATCTAGAGTAGAAGAATCATTATAAGTTCTCGGATTGAAATTAATGATTTCTAATACATCTATCAAGGATTGTTCAGAACCCCTAATGGTTACAAAGGCACCATAGAGTTGCTGTATTGCAGGCAAAATCTTCTGTGCAGCTATAGCAACAGCACCAAGAGTAGGTACAATATGAACAAAACCTTTTTCATCAAGAGATAAAAAGTACGATATTATTGTAATAAAACTGACTCCTAATGCCTCAATTGCAAACCTTGGGGTTCCATTAATAATTGCATTATTGCCTAAAGCTCTTCTCATTGGTAGATCAGATTTCTTATATAAAGATGAATAAAAAGATTGATTACCATTAATTATTATGTCTCTTATACCGCCAAGACCCTCTTGGATTATTTTTACTAAATTTGTAGACTCCCTGGCAATGCAAAGGCTGTTTTTCATGAGATATTTTTTTGAAATTAAAATAATTGACAAATAGATTAAAAGAAAAACAAAGAAAGTATAAATTGTGAGTTTATAGTCTATAAAAAACAGTGCCATTGCTGAAAAAATAGATATAAATAGTGAGCTAATAAAAATCATAAGTGGGCTTAGAACGCCATTTATCACTTGTCCGACCTTGTTAGTTGCTGCATTAATTATCTCACTACTATTTTGAGATAAATGTTTTTCATAATCTTGATAAAGCGATTTAGTAAATACTTTTACTGATATATCCGCGCCAACTGAATAAGCATACCTTGTGGTAGAAAACAGCAGAAGGATTCTAAAGATTCCAGCAATTAAAATTGTAGAGATAAAAGTAATTGTAATTGGAAAAATTAATTCATCTGGGCTTGAGACAAAAACAAACCTTTTTATGAGATTGTATACCTCTAAATTTGTAAAAGAATCTGGGCTAGATAAAATTGACAAAAAAGGGACTACTGCTCCAATACTTAAAACTTCAAGTATAGAAGTAAACACCATCAACAAAATTAAAGCAAAGAACTGAGTATGTCTTTTTTTACTTAATTTTGTCCAGAGATTGATAATTGAGGAGAGCATAAAACATAATAAAATGTAATAATAGATTATAACTTTTTATTATCTGGGTATATATTTTTTGCCTCAATTTGTAAGAATGATGAATCTCAAAATTTTTATTATTAGTCTACAAAAATCCAAAAGAAGGACTTTTCAATTAAATCAATTTAAAAAACTTAAATTAAAATTTGATTTTATAGATGCCGTTGGTATAAACAATATTAGCCAAAAATCATATGACATATTACACAGACAATGGGATAGGCCTTTACACTTATCCGAAGTTGCATGCTATAAATCTCACCATCTTGCGTGGACAAAAGTTCAAAAATTAAATAAACCTGCTCTAATTCTTGAAGATGATGCCTATGTTTCTAGAGATTTACCGACAATTCTCAAACGGCTGGTGCTCTTCAAAAATATTGATTATATAAACCTTGAAAATAGATGTAGAAAAAAATATCTCTCAAGAACTTACTCGAAAATTAATGATGTTTATAGACTCTACAGTCTATACCAAGATAGAACTGGTGCTGCAGGTTATATTTTATGGCCAAATGGGGCTTCAAAGCTGCTTGAATGCGAGAAAAAAAAAGGAATTGCTCTTGCTGATGCGCAAATCTCGAACTGCAGATCTCTAATATCCCATCAGGTAGAGCCAACACCTATTATTCAATTAGATGTTGCAAAATATTATGAAGTAGAAAAAACAGAGTTTAGTGATCTTTCAATATCATCTGTATATTCCAAAATAAGACTTAGAAAGTCTAAAACTCAGGTGATAAAAAGAGTATTTTCTCAGTTGACTCTGGGTTTGCGCCATTTCCTTCTCCTAATAATCTCTGAAAAGCGTTTTTTAGAAATTTCGAGAAAGGAAACATTCAGATAGTTAAACTGTATTAGTTAAATAAGAATTCCTTTCTTGACATTAAATATGCAAGCATGAAAACATATAATGCATTGACATGCTCCTCACCAAAAGCTATGTGCGATAGCCCATTGAATGCATAGCTTAAAGAAAGAAAAATTCCAAGACTAGCATATATTTCACTTCTTTCTCTAAACTTTAAGAAAAAAATTATCGGAACCATTATCATAAATAAAGAAAAGATCAGACCAATGACACCTGCCGACATAAGATTTGTAAGAAACTCGTTGTGCAAATGTGTAAATTTTTTAATTCTATCATTGTGATGTTCAGAAAACATAGAAACTTCTGTGTTAGCATTGCGATAACCATAACCATACCATGGCATATCTTTCAATGCCTTAAGGCTTGAAGACCACATTTCTAATCTAATCCCACTAGACGAATATTTTTCAGGAGTATTTATCCAATCAATAGAATTTAAAGTAGCCCTCTTAAAGTCAGAATATATAGAAGGAAAAATTAAAAGAATAGCTGCAAAACATAGACCGAATAAAGCCATAAAACTTTTCTTATTTCCTAAAAAAAGTAGTTTTATTTCTTTCCGAAAATAAATGAGAAAAATCAAACTCAATAAAATTAATGAAATCCATGAGCCTCTGCTATGAATAATAGAAAGAGAGAAAAAAGCTGCTATTATTGAAAAAATAGTCAGTATTTTCTCGTTTCTGGTTTCGTTAAAAAAATTCAAACTTGATATAAAAAGAAACGTAACGGTTAGATCGCCAAGTATGTTTGCATTAATCATTCCATGACTCCAGTTTCCGATAAGGTTTTCCTCATAATATGAAAAATGAATGACGTTTGTGATAGTAAGAATGGCCAATATGAGAAGTGATATTTTAAAAGACTTGATTAAAGTTCTAGCTTTTAGATTCAACCCAAGAAATGCTATAGCAATAATTGGAGCCAGTAGAAAATGCAATTTTCTAAAAATATGCATCAAATCATAACTAAACCCGCTATTAAATATAATTGATAAGAGAATTACTAGAAAATATGATAAGAACAAGATTGTTAAAGTCTTTAATCCATTATGCTGAAATACTAAAAATTGACCTTGGACAACCTTTAAAAGACCAAAAATCATAATCAGCAAAAGAATAAAATTTCCGAGGATTTTTATATTAATTAAAAAAATTGGAAACAAAAGAGCAAGGAAATAAATAATCTGGCTGTATTTGTTTTTTTTATTTAAGTCATAGAGAGTATTCACTTTTTTTGTTGATATAATTCCCAAATCTATATGTTGTTAAATATCAATGAATTTTATACAAAATCAGATTGCTAATGATATCGAATCTGGTATCCACAAAAAAATCTCTTTGAGGTTTCCACCTGAGCCTAATGGGTATCTACATATTGGCCATGCTAAATCTATAGTGCTAAATTTTGAATTAGCAAAAAAATTTTCTGGAGATTGTAATTTAAGATTCGATGACACTAATCCTGAAAAAGAAAGTCAGGATTATATTAACTCTATCGTTGAAGATATTAAATGGCTTGGTTATAAGTGGAGTGGGGAGATTAAATACACTTCAGATTACTTTGATAAATTTTATGAATGCGCAGAAGAGCTTGTCAAAAAAGGACTTGCCTATATTTGTTTTTTATCGCAAAATGAAATTCGACTAGGTAGAGGTACATTAAAAGCAAAAGGTGAGAATAGTCCATATAGAAATTCTTCTGTTGATGAGAATTTGCTCCATTTAAGAAAGATGCGAAATGGGGAATATAAAGAAAATTTTTGTGTTCTTAGAGCAAAAATTGACATGTCTAGTTCATTTATGTGCATGAGGGACCCAACCCTTTATAGGATTCGTTTTGTCAATCATCATCAAACACAAAATAAGTGGTGTATTTATCCAATGTATGATTTTGCTCATTGTATATCTGATGCTATTGAAGGCATATCTCATTCTCTTTGTACTCTTGAATTTCAAGATAATCGTAGACTATATGTTTGGATTCTAGAAAACTTAGATGAATTCAATACGCCAAATCGACCTCATCAGTATGAGTTCTCAAGATTGAATCTTGAATATTCAGTCATGTCTAAAAGAAAGCTTGGGATACTTGTAGAAAATGGTCATGTTAGTGGTTGGGACGATCCAAGAATGCCCACTATATCTGGAATGCGAAAAAGGGGCTGTTCTCCTCAAGCAATTGCATTATTTTTAGATAGGATTGGTATATCAAAAGTTGATTCTATGACAGACATGAAGATTCTTGAAGATGCAATGAGAGATGATTTGAATATGAATGCCCCAAGAACAATGGGAGTTATTGATCCCATCAGAGTAATAATTGAAAATTACCCCGAAGACCATATTGAGACAATACTGGCACCTAACCACCCACAAAATGAAACCATGGGCACAAGAGAGATTTTCTTTTCTAAAGAAATATTTATTGAAAGAGAAGACTTTTGTGAAGTTTCCCCAAATAATAAATACAAAAGACTATCCATAGGAAAGGAAGTAAGACTCAGAAATGCATATGTAATAAAGGCGACAACATTTGATACCGATTTCGATGGAAATATTACAACAGTCTATGCAGAGTATGACAAAGATACTCTTGGAAAAAATCCATCAGATGGTAGGAAGGTTAGAGGGGTTATTCATTTTGTTGAAGCAACCCAAGCTATGCCGACTGAATTTAGAATTTATGATAGATTGTTCATGATAGAAAATCCGGGTAAACATGAAAACTTTGAAGAGCTAATTAACCCTAGGTCTCTTGTTTCAACTTATGGTTTCTGCGAAAGAAATATGATTGGAGCAGAACTATATAAATCTTACCAATTTGAGAGAAATGGTTACTTCTGCAGAGATAAAGATAGTGAAGGCATGTTAGTTATGAATAAAACTGTGTCTCTCAGAGATACATGGAATGGCTAGATAATTCTTTTAATCCAGTTATCTACTTTACCAATCTCATCCTTATTGGTAAGATCAACTTTCAAAGGAGTTATTGAAACACAATTGTTTTTAATTGCATAAAAATCAGTCCCTGGGCCATTATCAGCCTCTTCTCCATTTTCACCAATCCAATAAAGAGAAGTATCCTCTTCATCTTGAATAATATTTTCAGATTTATGGCGCTTACCAAGTTTAGTGGTTCTAAAACCTTTAATTTTATTAAAAGGAATATCTGGAACATTAATATTTAACACGGTATCAGTTGAGAGTTCAGAAAATTCAACATTATCAACTATGATTTCGGCAACTATAGCAGCTGTATCAAGGTTTTTACCATTCCAGCTTGCTAAAGAAATCGCGATTGATGGAAAGCCTACAAATCTTCCTTCAATTGCTGCTGCTACAGTACCAGAATAAATAACATCATCGCCAAGATTCGGGCCAAAATTAATTCCGGCTATTACTAAATCAAATTCTTCTTCAAAATAACCACATAATGCAAAGTGCGTACTATCACTTGGAGTTCCATTGATTGTGTAGATTGATTCAGATATTTTTTCTGGTTTAAGAGGTTTATCAATAGTTAATGAACTACTTGAAGCAGATTTATTTTCAGTGGGCGCAAATATAGTAACTTGATGTTTTCTTCTTAACCTTTTTGCAAGGATATTTATTCCCTCAGCAAGATAGCCATCATCATTACTAACTAAGATTTTCACTAAGAAAAAGTTAGTGAAACTCTATCGTTTTTGACGCCAACTCTAACAGTCCCGCCTTTAACCAGCTTACCAAACAGTAACTCATCAGCCAGTGGCTTTCTAACTTCTTTCTCAATGAGTCTGGACATTGGTCTAGCGCCCATCTGGTTGTCATAACCATGGCTTGCAAACCAATCTCTGGCTTTATCAGATACAATGAGTGAAACATTCTTTTCTTCAAGAATTGACTCAAGATCAAACAAGAATTTATTCACAACAAAGATGATGGTATCTTTATCAAGTGAATTAAAGTAGATAACCTCAGATAGTCTATTTCTAAATTCAGGCGCGAAAGCTTTTTTTAGTTCAGAATCGTAATCTAATGAATGGTCTTGTTCTGAAAATCCAATTGAAGATCTCTGCACATTCCTAGCTCCAACATTAGAAGTCATAATCAGGATAACATTTCTAAAGTCAACTTCTCTACCATTTGCATCTGTTAGCTTCCCATTGTCCATAACCTGAAGAAGTATATTAAAAATATCAGGATGCGCTTTTTCAATTTCATCAAGCAAAAGTACTGCGTATGGATTGGCATTTACCTGCTCTGTAAGCTGACCTCCTTCATCATAGCCAACATAACCTGGAGGCGAACCAATCAACTTCGAAACCGAATGTCTTTCCATGTATTCACTCATATCAAACCTAAGAAGCTTAACTCCTAAAACTGTAGCCAATTGCTTCGAAATTTCAGTCTTACCAACACCAGTAGGGCCCGCAAATAGAAATGAACCTAAGGGCTGGTCCTTTTGGTTCAAACCTGATCTTGAAAGCTTGATAGCAGTTGAGAGTGATTCAATAGCTTGATTCTGACCAAAAACTCCAAGCTTTAGCCTTTTTTCTAAATCTTTAAGCATAGATTTATCATCATTGGTAACTTGCTTACTTGGAATCCGAGCAAGCTTTGCAACTATGTCTTCAATATCGCTAACATTGATATTTGTCTTTCTTTTAGATTTTGGCTGTATTCTTTGAAGAGCTCCAACTTCATCAATAATATCTATCGCTTTATCAGGCAACCTTCTATCACTCATATATCTGTGAGATAACTCCACTGCAGAAACTAATGCAGCTTTTGAGTATTTAACGCTGTGATGATCCTGGTAATGTTTTTTAAGTCCATTTAGAATCTTAATAGCATCATCTACAGAAGGCTCTTCAATATCAATCTTTTGAAAACGTCTTGTTAGTGCATGATCCTTCTCAAATACCTTTCTATATTCGTCATATGTTGTAGAACCGATGCACTTCAATGATCCATCGGCCAATGCAGGCTTTAATAGATTAGATGCATCTAAAGATCCACCCGAGACACTTCCAGCACCGATTAAGGTATGAATTTCATCAATGAATAGAATGCCATTTTTAACTTTTTTGAGATCATCCAAAACTGCATTAAGTCTTTTTTCAAAGTCGCCACGATACTTGGTTCCTGCAATTAAAACACCAATATCTAAAGAAAATATTTTTGCGCTTTCTAAAACCTCTGGAACATCGCCATCAACAATTTTTTTAGCTATTCCTTCTGCAATTGCAGTTTTACCAACTCCAGCTTGACCTACAAATAGTGGATTATTCTTTCTTCTTCTGGATAGGATTTGAATCGTTCTCAAAACCTCATCTTCTCTACCGAATAATGGATCAATTTTCCCATCAGTAGCTTTTTGGCATAGATTAACTGTAAATTTCTTAAGATTACTGCCGGAAGTATTCTGATTTTCAGTATGGGGAATATCGCGTTCTTCATGAATCTCAGGCACATTGTTTGAGATATATTCCATAATATCTAGTCTGGAAATATCATTTAACTTAAGCAAATATACTGCGTGTGACTCTTTTTCAGAAAAAATACTTATCAACACATTTAAAGCGGTAACTGACGTTTTTTGAGAAGACTGAGCCTGGTAGACACTTCTTTGGAGAACCCTCTGAAATCCCACAGTAGGGACAATTTCAATGTCTGCATCATCCGCAATTGTTGGGGTGTTGGAATCAATATATTGATGCAAATCACTCCTGAGATTTTCAACGTTTATATCTCTTTTATTAAAAAAAACAACAACTTCGGAAGTATTTAAAAGAGCTAACAAGAGATGTTCAACTGTAACAAATTCGAGTCTTCTATCTCTTGCAGAGGACATTACTTGATTAATTTCTTTCTGTAGATTTGGTTCAATCATAAATTCATTATAGCAAAATACTGTTTAATCGGATAATTCTCTAATAATACACATTAGTGGCTGTTCATTCTTCCGAGAAAACTCTATAACTTGTGTGACTTTAGTTTGTGCAACATCATGAGAGTATATGCCACATACAGCCTCACCTTCGATATGTATTTTCAACATTAGCGCGTATGCTTCTTCTTGTTCTTTTGAGAAAAACTTCATTAAAACAACGACTACAAATTCCATTGATGTATAGTCATCGTTCAATAAAATCACATGAAACCTTTTAGGACGCTCAAGTTTTTTTTTAGTTATTGTCTCTAATTCAACCGCCATAAGAATAATTTGTTTTCTTTGCAATTAGATACCCAAGAAAAAATAAAATACATGAAGGTATTATTACTGAAAGAAAAGGGCTCGCATCAAAATTTGATATAACTAGCAACATAAATTTTTCAAAAAATACTAATGCGAATATCAAAATAAATAACATTAAAAATAATTTTCGTCCCGAGTTTTCCTTTCTAGCACTTGAGATGATAATACTTGGCAATATGATAATTAAAATAGCTATCAAATTAAATGGTTTAATTAGACGTGTATAAAGCTCCAAATAATATTGCTTACCATTTAGCATTGAGTCTCTAAGAAAGTTTGCTGTTTCAAAAAGCTCTATCACCTTGAGTCTTTTTGGGTTTATGCTAATAGTTTTGATATGTTCAGAATTAATATTTATATCCAAATTTATTGAGTTTTCAATATTATGAGCAACTTCAATAAATTTCCCCTTATCACTAAAACTAATAGAGATTATCTTGGGATTTACAATTACAAATCTATTGTTTAATATTTCTGCATGATTTGAAGTTATGATTTTTTTTAATCTATTTTGACCAAACTCAAAAACCTTAACACTTTCAAACTGGGTGTTATTTAAAATTTTTTTCGCACTTATGAAAAAATTATCTCTCTTAAACCAAAATCCAGTTTTTTCATTTTTATAAAAAGAATTAAATGATTTATTTTTAAATTCTTCTGCATTATTTGAAAAATTAATTGAAAATGTCTCATAAAAAATAAATACACACATCGCCAAAAGGAAAGATAGAAATGAAATTCTTTTCAAAATTTGGACAACTGAAACACCCGCTGCCCTGATAACAATAATTTCATTACTTAATTTTAAAGAGCTGATCGTAAGTATTACAGCTATAAAAATTGTATAAAAATATGTCTGATAGCCAAAAAAAGGCAACTTCTGAAGAATATAGATAAAAGCCTGATAGGAGCCATAATTGGTTTCATTAGTAATTTTTAACTCATCAATATAGGCAAACAGACCAAAGATAGAAATTATTATTACAGATAGAAAAATAAAATTCTTAATTAATGGCCATAAGAATATTTCTGTAAATTTATTCAAAAGATTGTTTTTTATTTAAATTTAAAAAATTCATTTTCGCAAAAAATAATTTTAAACCCGGCTAATTTCATTTTTAATGTAATTCTTGATTACAGTGTGAGCAGGAAATTTATCTTTTGCAAATAAATTATTTCTAATTTTTTTTGTTTGGTTGAGAAAATCTTTGTCACAAATTTTGTATAGACTATCCATTTTTCGAAAAATCGTTTGCTTGTTAATTTTTTCAATGTTTAAAGAATCTGGAATAAAATCTAGAGAATCATCAATGCCCTTGTAAAACAATACTTTGCCTCCAATGCCAAATATTTCAAAACCTAGTGTAGAGTATGCAGTTAAATTGATTTTTGCATTAAATGCGACATGATATGACTCTAAATCATCTGTATCTTTGGCGAAATAAGAAAAAAATTCATTTTTTATGTCTAATAATTTAAGAAAAAAATTCAGTTCTTCTTCATAAAGATCTGAGGCTCTAGAATATCTCATAATCAGAGTTAACTTAATTTTATTCTCTCTGCACCAGTCCAATGAGTATTTGAAAATTTTTTCAGAGATTTGGTTCAAGTTCTTATTAAATTCACATTGACTTTTCTTTGGTATATATTGCGATATGAAAGAAATATACTCGTCCTTATCATCCAAAATTTTCTTCTTACTAATTTGAGATAAGAAAATTCCAGATTTTAATGATCCAACTCGATAGAATTTTTTTGGCACAATGTTAAGGGTATTTAAAAATTTTTCATGAATTTCGCCATAGCCAAAAATTATCGGCGCTTTACCAGCGACAAGACCATAACTATGTTTTTGATTAATTCTTATTCCGTTTTGGATTAAGATTATTTTCTGCGATGGCAGTATTAATCCAAGTTTTTGAATAACTGGATTGTTGTCTATATATGAAATAACTAATTTTGGTTTTTTTGAGTCAACAACCGCAGCTATAAAGCTTGCCAGATTTAAACCGTTTGATATAATTTTTTTTAATAAATTCCAGATAAAAAATTTTTCTTTTACAAATAAAATTTTGTCTATGTCTATAAACTCATAACTGAGATTCTTTGGGAAACAATAATCTTTTAAAAAATTTTTATTAGCTTGATCAAGAACTAAAATATCAATATTCTCTCCACTTATTAAGCTAACGAATGACTTGAACATTTATAACTTTAATTAATTGATTCCAATACTAGTTTTGAGACTATTTCATGAGTAACTGGAGTCCAGTGACCATCTTTTTCGAAATAAAACTTATCATCACAATTATTACATTTATTAATTTCATTCAAAATTTTTTCCTCAATATCTACAACTGCAATTTGATTATTTTCGAGGAATTTTAATAGCCCAAATTGTGAGACAGAAATGTCATTAGGAAATCCATAATCCTCAGTCAGTCTTCCAAAGGTATTTTGATGAGGAAATGACCAACCAGGTGGTATTAAATAAAAATACGCTTCACTATTTAGGTCTTCTTTCGTATAACGATAAATTTCTTTAACAATTTTGACGCCCGCTAAAACGGATTCTTTAAAGTCTTTATCCCAACAATCGCTGTGTTTTGAGAAAGCTAGATAATCAGACAAAAGAGAACCTGTAAAATTAATATTGGTGCATTCTTTGAATTTTTCTTTCGAATAATTTGCTTTTGATACTTTCCTCCCGGAATGAAACCTATCCCAAGAATTTTCATTATCTTTCTTTCTTTTAGATAGAAGAATTTTAACTCTGTCGTAGGTGAAAGTTATTAATTTACTAGATTTTAAAATCTTCTTCAGTAGACTTTCTTCAACCAAAACCGTTGTTCCATCTTCATTAGTTACCAAATCAGCTTTTGGTCTATATCCGTAATTCATTTCGTTAATTACTGAACGATCATATGATGGCATAAAGTCATTGGCAAATAAAAAAACATAATATTTACTATCTTTCTTTGCGATTTTTTTTATAGCTTTAAGATACTGAATCGGATTCCAAGAACTAAAACCTAATGCGTAAGAGGGAATATTTTTTTTATTCAGAATTCCATACAAAGTCTTTTCATAAGGTACTTTTTTTGCCTGAATAAATGAATCACCTATAAAAAAAATTGACGCTTCATCAGGAGTAACTGATTCTTCTAAATTTTTTTGCCTTGCCCCATTCTTATCAGTAAAAATTTCTACTTTAGAGTATTCCAAGCCTGTTTCGTCTGAAACATCCATTTCTCCGACATAATTTGGACAATAACCGTATGTTTGATTTTCATCATCATCACATCTAACTTTTTCGGTTAACAGAAATACCCTAATAGAAAATTCCAATACGAGAAAAATCAAAATGTAGACAATAAAATAAAATAAGATTTCTTTGTATTTAATCTTTAGCAAATTTATCCTTGTAATCTGCTAACAGATTTTTATTTTGTTCATCTTTAATTAGAATATAGTTTCCGATTACCAGGGCATCAAGTCCCGTCCCCATAAAACATCTAAACGCATCCTCGGGAGAACATACAATAGGTTCACCCCTAACATTAAATGAAGTATTGACTAATACAGAACAGCCTGTTTTTTCTTTGAATTTTTGGAGCAAAGAGTGGAATCGTAAATTTGTAGAAGAATGAACTGTCTGAACTCTCGCTGAATAGTCGACATGCGTAACCGCTGGAATATTAGAATTTTTAATATTTAATTTCTCAATTCCAAATAAATTTTGTTGGTCTTTAGTTAAATCAATTCTAAGTTTTTTATTAATCTCTGAGACTATAAGCATATAAGGACTATCCGTTTTAAGCTCAAAATACTCTTCAAGATCTTCCCTCAAAACAGCAGGGGCAAAAGGCCTAAAGCTCTCTCTAAATTTAACTTTTAAGTTTAATTGTTTCTGCATCTTACCAGATCTTGGATCGGCAATTATTGATCTGGCTCCAAGAGATCTCGGTCCAAATTCCATTCTACCCTGGAACCATCCAAGAGCCAGCCCACCTGATAGAAGTTCAGCGGTCTTGTCGAGCATTTCAATTTCATTGTATTCTGTAAAAACTGCCCCAATATCTTTCAATTCTTTCTTTACATCCTCGTTAGAAAAACTTGGGCCAAGATAGGAGCCCTTCATAGCATCAGGTCTTATGATTCCTCTTTCATAGCCTAATTCATGATGATAATAAGCTAAAGAGGCGCCTAATGAACCTCCGGCATCACCAGCTGCGGGCTGAATCCAAATGTTCGTAAATTTACTATCTCTTAAAACTTTCCCATTTGCAACACAATTTAATGCCACTCCTCCTGCTAGACATAAATTATCAATTTCATATTCATCGAACAGAGCATTGGATATTTTTATAACTATTAATTCAATAACCTCTTGAATAGACGCTGCTACATCCATATGAAACTGGTCTAAATTATCTTTATCAGGTGTGCGAATGGGTCTGCCAAATAATTCAGCAAACTTTTTGTTCACCATGGTTAAACCCACAGGATAGTCGAAGTATTTCATATTCAACCTAAAAGAACCATCTTCTTTTAGATCAATTAACTCATTTAAAATTAAATCCTTATATGTTGGAACTCCGTATGGGGCTAAACCCATTACTTTATATTCTCCGCTATTTACCCTAAAGCCCAAATAATAAGTAAATGCCGAATATAAAAGACCTAAGGAGTGGGGGAAATGAATTTCTTTAACAATTTTTAAATTATTACCATCTCCAATAGCAACACTCGATGTAGTCCATTCTCCAACGCCATCAAGGGTTAGGATCACAGCATTATTAAATGGCGATGGATAGAAAGCACTAGCCGCATGACTGAAGTGATGTTCGCTAAAATTTAATTTACTTATACTAAAATTTTTATCGATTTCTTTAAAGTTTGAGTGAAGTAATTTTTTTAAGAAAAGTTTTTCCTTCAACCAGATTGGCATGGACTTCAAAAAAGATTTAAAACCTTTTGGCGCAAAGGCAATGTATGTCTCGAGCAAGCGTTCAAATTTAATAAAAGGCTTGTCATAAAAAACCACGTGGTTCACTTCCTCAAGTCTTATATCAGCAATTTTTAAACAAGAATTAATTGAATTGATGGGGAATGATGAGTCATGTTTTTTACGAGTAAATCTTTCTTCCTGAGAAGCAGAAATAATCTCACCATCAACTAGAACACATGCAGCACTATCATGGTAAAAACATGATATTCCCAGAATGATTTGTTTGTCCATCAACTAAAAAAGTGTATAAATAAAAGGGGCGACAACTGATCCTTGTGTCAAGACTAGTAGAGAGCCCAAAATTACAGAAATCCAAATAATTGGCACCAACCAATAATTTTTCCTTGCTTTAATAAACATTAACAGCTCTTTGATAAATTCCATAAAAGTTAAAATTGATTTTTCATTGGACCGATGTTTTCTTTTTTTGATATCCAATAAGATTTTTTAGATGTATTGAATTTCAATTCAAGAATGTCTTTTTTGAAAATTTTCATCAAAATACTAGTCGGTAATACCACTAGATAGAAAATGAAACCTAGAATTATTGGAGAGACAATTAATCCTAGTAATTCTCCAAATTTCATCCACCAGATATTAATAGAATTTAGACTATTTGGCATGAAAAGACCTAAAAACAAAAATACTACCGACAAGGTGAGTAACAAAAAAACAACTTCACCTACAAAAGCCCAAAAGTATGAAAATAACAACAAAAAAATAGCTGAAAAGAATAGACCAAAGGTTTTGTTCGAAGATTTTTTCAAGACTATGATTGATAAACAATATTTCAATTAATATTATATCCAAGGTTTGCCGGAAAAATTAAATTTGTTCAAAAGCTTGTTAATTTAAGCTTATAAATCATGACGAAATTTTAAAGAAAATCAAATTTTGAAATTTAAACTTATATAATCTATCGACAATTAAATTATTTTTTTACATGTCTGATTTCAACCAAGATAAGATCTTAATTATCGACTTTGGTTCTCAATATACTCAACTTATAGCTCGAAGAATCAGAGAAATTGGCGTATTCTCCGAACTGGTTCCATTTGATATTGATTTTGATTACATAAGAGAGTTTAATCCTAAAGGGATAATATTATCCGGTGGACCTGATACAGTGATTAATACTGACTCTGCAAGAGTTGATTCAATGATTTTTGAAATGAATATTCCGATCCTTGGAATTTGTTACGGTATGCAGACCATGTCAGTTCAACTCGGAGGAAGCGCTAAATCTGCGAGTAAGCATGAATACGGATTTGCAAGCGTCAATGTTGAGTGTTCTTCGAGCAAATTACTTGGAAACATTGTTAAAGACAATAATAAATCTCTTGATGTATGGATGAGTCATGGAATTGAGGTTTCAAAAGTTCCAGATGGTTTTGATTTAGTAGCTTCTAGTTCAAACTGTGCAATCGCAGCAATAGAAAACAGTGAAAAGAATTTTTTTGGTTTACAGTTTCATCCTGAGGTTACTCATACTGCCAAAGGCAAAAAAATTTTAGAAAGATTTGTAGATATTTGCGACTGTGAGAAAGAGTGGACTGTAAGGAATATTGTTAAAAATACTATTTCTAATCTAAAGAACACACTGGGTGATAAGAAAGTACTTTTGGGATTGTCAGGTGGGGTTGATTCTTCTGTTGTTGCTGCATTACTTCACAAGGCTGTCGGAGATCAGTTAACTTGTATTTTTGTTGATAATGGCCTTCTTAGACTTAATGAAGGTGATCAAGTGATAGAAACTTTTTCAAAAAATATGGGTGTGAAAGTAATTAGAGCTAATGCCCAAGAGAAATTCTACTCTGCATTATCTGGAGAATCCGACCCTGAAATAAAAAGAAAAATTATTGGGAGGTGCTTTATTGAGGTTTTTGATGATGAGGCAAAGAAACTTAAGGATATTAATTTTTTAGCCCAGGGAACTATATACCCGGATGTAATTGAATCTGCCGGATCAAAAACCGGAAAAGCCAAGGTTATTAAGTCACACCATAATGTTGGAGGACTTCCTGAAGATTTAAATTTCGAATTAGTGGAACCTTTAAGAGAACTTTTTAAAGATGAGGTCAGGGAAATAGGAGTTGAATTAGGCATCCCTCATGAAATGTTATTCCGACACCCATTTCCAGGACCTGGGCTTGGTGTACGAATCCTAGGTCATGTAAAAAAAGAATATGCTGATATTTTAAGACTTGCAGATAATATCTTTATGGAGGAGTTATATAAAGCTGACTTATATCATCAGGTTAATCAAGCTTTCGCTGTCTTTCTTCCAGTTAAGTCAGTTGGTGTCACTGGCGATGAAAGACGATATGACTTTGTTATTTCGCTAAGGGCTGTGGAAACCATTGATTTTATGACTGCAAGATGGGCTAGGTTGCCTTATGACTTTTTGGATACAGTCTCAAATAGAATAATCAACGAAATCAATAGAGTTTCAAGGGTTGTCTATGACATTTCTGGCAAGCCGCCGGCAACTATTGAATGGGAGTAACTACCCTATTGTGTCTGAAACCAATATGCATAACTTCTGGATGCAAAAAGCTTTAGAAGAAGCCGAAAAATCTTTGTCAAAAAATGAGATACCAGTAGGTGCCGTGATTGTTTTTGATAGTGAAATTATTGGGAGAGGGCATAATCAACCAATATTAAAAAAAGATCCTACATCACACGCTGAGATTGAGGCAATTAGGGCTGCTTCAAAAGCAAACAACAATTATCGATTAAAAGGAGCTGATTTGTACGTAACTTTGGAACCTTGTGCTATGTGTTACGGTGCAATAGTCCATTCAAGAATTTCAAATATTTTTTTTGGAGCAAGTGATCAAAAGTCAGGTGTTTGTGGCTCCTGTGAAGATCTAAGTGAAAAAAAATACTTTAATCATAAACCGCATATCAAAGGGGAAATTATGAGTAAAGAATGCTCAAAAATTTTGAAAGATTTCTTTAAAGCCAAGAGATTTTAAACAGTGTACATTCCACCATTAACATGAAGAGTTTGCGCAGTGATATATGCACCAGAATCTCCTGCTAGAAATAAAACAGATTCTGCAATTTCTTCAACTGTTCCAAGTCTACCAAGTGGAATTTGATTAGCAAGAAACTCTTTTTGTTCATCTGGTAACGCATCAGTCATATCTGTTTTAATAAAACCTGGCGCAATCGCATTTACGGTAATACCTCTTGGTCCAACCTCTCTAGCAAGAGACTTAGTGAAACCCATAATTCCTGCTTTTGCAGCGGAGTAATTGGTCTGACCGGCATTACCCATTGCGCCAACCACAGATGCTATGGAGATAATTCTTCCACTTTTTTTCTTCATCATGCCTCTTAGCACTGCTTTTGACATTTTGTAGACTGATGCTAGATTAGTGTTCATAATGTCATTCCATTCATCGTCTTTCATTCTCATTAACAGATTATCTCTAGTGATTCCAGCATTATTGACTAGGATGTCTACAGATCCAAATTCATCAGAGACAAAATTTATTAGATTTTCAATCTGATCATTTTCAGTCACATTTAATGAAAATCCCTTGCCAGAGATATTATTTGCTTGAAATGTTTTAGATATCGCATCAGCACCAGATTCGCTAGTAGCGGTTCCAATGACAGTTGCTCCATTCTTTCCAAGAATTAGTGAAATTGCTTGTCCAATTCCCCTGCTTGCGCCCGTAATTAGAGCAACCTTTCCAGTTAAATCCGCCATTATGAAATCTCCTTGATTGTTTCCTCTAAAGAACCTTTATCAATTATAGCGTTTGCTGAAAGGTTTTTATTTATTCTACGAGTTAAGCCAGCTAAAACTTTTCCAGGACCACACTCAATAATTTTTTCAACTCCAAGGTTTGACATATTTGAGATAGTTTGAGTCCATAAAACAGGTTTTTTAATTTGGTCAATTAAGTGTTCCTTAATTTGATCAATACTATCGGCAGAAACTGCTCCAACATTGTGAATGACAGAAATATTAGGCAACTGAATATCTGTTTCATTAACAAATGCTGAGAATTTATCTGAGGCGCTATTCATGAGTGAGCAATGAGAGGGAACACTCACTTGGAGAGGGACAGCTCTTTTAGCGCCTGCTTCTTTCATCAACTCGCAGATTTCATCAACTGCTTCTTTACTTCCAGCAACCACAACTTGTCCTGGAGAGTTAAAATTTACAGGTTCAATAACGCCTTCACCTTCATAACTCAAGCAAACATTAATAACCTCTTCATCCGATAGACCTAAAATTGCAGCCATGCCTCCAGTTCCAGAAGGGACGGCATCTTGCATTAATTCAGCTCTTTTTCTGACTAATTTAATGGCATCATAAAATTTTATAGACTCTGCAACTACTAAAGCTGTGTATTCCCCTAGGCTATGTCCAGCGTATGACTGAGGCATTAGATCACATTCCCCTTTTAAAACGCTAAAGGTTGCATATCCTGCAGTTAACATAGCTGGTTGGGTGTTGACTGTTAGATTAAGGGACTCATTATCTGTTTGACACATATTCCATAGATCAATACTTAATGCATCACTTGCCTCTTGAAAAACTTCCCTAACAACGTTGAAATTTTCTGCAAGTTCACCTAACATCCCAATGGATTGCGAGCCTTGTCCTGGAAAAACAATTGAATATGACATTTAACTCTCCTCTAAAAAAAAAGCGCCAAAAGGGCGCTTTTCAAAAAATAACGTATTGAAACTTATGCAGTTTCGATAGAAATATATTGTCTATTAAATTTACCTTTTTTGGTAAACACAACTTTACCATCAGCAGTTGCGAAAAGCGTGTCATCTTTTCCTTTACGAACATTTGTTCCTGGATGGAATTTTGTTCCTCTTTGTCTGACTAGGATATTTCCAGCTAAGACGCTTTGGCCACCATAACGTTTAACACCAAGTCTTTTGGAAACTGAATCTCTGCCATTATTAGTACTACCACCTGCTTTTTTGTGAGCCATTCTATTCCCCTAAATTAAGCTTTAATTTTTCCGATTTCGATTTCAGTAAAAAGCTGTC
>Ga0255766_10000311_pt1 | contig 43269 bp, 25 predicted proteins | sample 071ome_23_FD_179966 | JGI IMG/M metagenome (GOLD analysis project Ga0255766, IMG submission 179966) | Coastal salt marsh microbial communities from the Groves Creek Marsh, Skidaway Island, Georgia - 071403BT metaG (version 2) | ecosystem: Environmental > Aquatic > Marine > Intertidal zone >...
AACGTCCCTCCTTGTTTTCAATAAATGGTACATACCAAGCCATAAGCCTAAGCCTGAGAAAAGAAATAGAGTCAAAAGTATCGTGCCGATTTCCATCGGCCTCGGTGCCGTATCAGAAAGAAGAAGAAGCGAAAGATAGCCAAACGAGATATAGGCCAACCTCTTTGAGATGAGAGGGAAGGGTTGATGTCGGCTCCAAAAGAACATTACTAAGGATATGACGAAGACAATAAGGTAGATGACACTCTTATTGGCAAATGATTCTATCAGCATGTTGCCTCCCTCATCAGTTGCTGATGACCGACCTTCTTGACCATTGCCTATACCTTGTGATACTCTGAGCCTTTCAATATTTCAAAACCACGATAAATTTGCTCAATCAAAACAACTGAGGCATATTCATGTGTGAAGGTCATCTTTGAAAGCGACACAGTTGAGTCTGATGTCTTAAGGACACTGTTCCAACCTTCGACGGGCCCTATGCACAGATGAAGATGCTCTGAACGAAGTGATGCGGCCCCTATCAATTCTGAAAATTCCAAAGAATTGTACATTTTTCCACGTTCATCGAGAAATAGTTTTTCACCTTCTTGTGAACAAATTTGATTGTAATACTCAAGCGGAGAAGTCTTTTCATTGTGTATTTCGATACGTATATTTTTTGATTTTAGTCGCGTTTCATATGTTGAAAACAGAGATTTCATTGATGAATCCCTCAATCGACCATGGAGGTGAACCACAATTCGGCCCATGATACCCCGATGCGGAACTCGTTGATACTTGCTTTGATGAGGAAAATCCTCAAGTGGTTGTCCTTGAAGTACTTACCCATGGGGTGGAAGTTTTGGGAAAAGAAACGACCTCTACCGGATGACCCAATACTCAAAACATATACCATTTGGCTATCTGAATTGAGAGAATCCTGTGAACATCACTACAATTCTCCTTCTTCCGGACGCAATGAAATAAAACGTTGTCTTGAAGAATGGAATCTTGCACATCATGAAGGCACACTATCGAAGACTAACTTAGATGGATTGGTGATGAGAGCCGATATACTCCTCACCTGTGTCGATGATGAATGGTTGACTTGGCTCGACAATATCGATTTTTGGAAACCAGGTTGGAAAGGAAATCAGGATATGGACGATTGATGAGGCTTAAGAAGGTACATCATGTCCTTCTAGCATGGGCAAAGATGGTACGCTCCACTTACTGTATACTTGCCCGTTTTGTTGGAAGGTTCGTGGGCTGATTCGTTATCTCAACCTTGATGTTTCTTATCATGGAATCAACGGATTGCGGGCAAAAAAAGAATTGAAATTTGTAGATGATTGGAATAAAGTTCCCGTGTACACAGATAACGAAGGAAGACACCATGTCGATTCAACACCAATTATGAAACATCTTGACCAAACATACAATGATGGCAAACTTTTCTCAGAAAAGCGAGAACATCAACAAAAATGGCTGGAATGGTGCGACACAAAACTATCGAAAGCGACCATCCCAATCTTATACGGAGGCTTCTTTTCTGCACTAAGCACAACTCGAAGAGTTTCAAAGGAAGAAAAATTTGGTTTCGTATCTCGCAAGGCATACGCTTGGCTCGGTTTTCCAATCATGTGGGGCATTATTGCGAGGTCGAGAGTAAAGAAAGACGGACGGACGCCTCAACAACTTTGGCACGATCTTCTTGACGAATTTACCAATGAGGTTGGTGAAGAAACTTTTTTTGGCGGGCAAACTCCAGATCTTGTTGATTTTGCAGCCTTTGGCTACATGCGCTCTATTTCACCATTCAAGCAATTCTCTTTACTTACAAACCATGAAAAAGGCATGGCTTGGTATAACCGCATGATGGCACTCATCTCTTGAGGAATCATCGTGAATCTTCTTCGTTTTTTGGAATTTAATTTTATCAAAGTTCCATCTCAATCCTGTTTTGTTGGGAGCAATAAGGGCGGATGGATGTACGCCAGTCAACGACCAAGGTATGAAATCAAACTTCCCGAATATTACATTCTCGAAACCCCGATTCAACATCGAGACATCGCTTTGCTCTTCAATGAAGAATTAAATCATGACGATGGTGATGTCGAGGAAATTCTATATCATCAAACCTATGAACTCATTGAAAAATTCAAACAGAACGAAGAGGTCGCTCATTTTTTGAACTCAGGGAATTGGGAAGTTCGGCTCCCATCAATAGCAGAATGGCAATGTGCATTTGAAAATAACATCATACAATCTCGAATGGGGAAAACCGAGTTGCTCAGCGATGCTCCTGTTCTGGGAAATAGAGGAGCGATGATGGACGGGCGACCTCGACCAAACACTCTCATTGGCCCAGCTGCGGCTCAAGTAGCCGCTATCGCAACACACCCCCGGAATCAAGAGGTTACTGCACTAACCTCTGTCCCAATCGATCGAGGATTGCCAAATGTCATCGCTCGATTCGTGATTTCTCCGCAACGCAAAGGTCCTGCAAAAATTGTACCCAACAATGCCGATTTATTCGCAACAATTCGTTCTGAAATGGTCTGGATAACATGCTTAGGAATTGTTCCTTCATTTCTCATTCCAATTTTACGAGGGATGGAAGATTATGCAATATCAGGTTGGCCAAATTTACTTTTTGGAGGTCTTGTCGCTGGATTTTTGAGTGGTGCAATATGGAGGCCAAATCGCCCAACTATTCACTACGAGCAAGGTGTCTACTCGATTGAAAATTGATTCCACACAGATTCTTTTCGAATCGCATCTGCTACACATATTGTTGCCATATTGAATATATGTCGGACGCCATCTTGTTGAGCGACGAGTTGAACTGGGCATTTCATTCCTTCGAGAATTGGGCCTGTCATTTCAGCATCACCAAGTTCTTCAAGCAATTTGTAGGCAATGTTTGCTGCTGCAAGGTTCGGCAGGATGAGGACGTTTGCTGGACCGTTAAACGACATAAACGGATATTCACTCTGCACGGTCGTATTGAGTGCGGTGTCCGCTTGCATAGGGCCATCAATCACAAGTGTTGGGTCAAGTTCCTTTGCAATTTTCAAAGCCTTTTCGATACGATTGGTTCGGATTTCTTTGGTTGAACCAAAATTTGAAAATGAAAGCATGGCAACTCGAGGACTCACACCAAACCGCCGTGCAACCTTTGCTGTTTGCACGGCTATTTCAGCAAGCGTCCTTTCATCAGGATACACATTCACTGTGGCGTCTGCGAGAAAAATCGTTCGACCCTTGATGTTCATCATGTAGCAACCGATGACACAATGACTCTCTGTATCTGAACCAATCGACTCAAGTGTAGGACGTAACACATCAGCATATTTTCGACTCACGCCTCCAACAAATCCATCAGCGTCACCTTGTACAACCATCTGACTTGCAAAATATGGCCTGCTTCGCATCATTCGTTGAGCATCAGCGAGTGTGATGCCTTTACGTTGTCGTTTTGTAAAAAATGCCTCGGCGTATGTTGTTTTTCTTCTCGGGTCATTTGGTGGGTCATAGACTTCATAATCGAAATGCAATCCAAGGTCCTCGACCATCTCGTTAATTCTGTCGACTTTGCCTAGAAGAATGGGGTGACAGATTTTCTCTTCGTGCAATTGTGCAGCTGCTCGGATGACTTTCTCGTTATCACCTTCGGGGAACACAATTCTCTTGTTCTTCCCCCGAACTTGATTGATTACTTGTCGCATCACAGAATATGACTCACCAAGCCTTGCCTCCAATTCCTCTTGGTAGGCTTTCAAATCAAATTCTTCAAGGGAAACGGCAGCGATTCCTTCCTCAATTGCTGCCTTGGCCACAGCGGCTGCTTCCCATATGAGGACCCGCCGATCGAATGGCTTCGGGATGATGTATTCTGGGCCATATTGCATTGTTACGCCATCGTACGCCTCCGATATGTAATCCGGTACCGGTTCCTTAGCTAGAGCAGCGAGGGCTCGGGTTGCAGCCATTTTCATATTTTGAGTGATATCTCTTGCTCGCACATCTAAGGCGCCCCTGAAGATGTAGGGGAACCCAAGAACATTATTGACTTGATTTGGATAATCAGACCTGCCAGTTGCAACAATGGCATCTTTTCGAACCTTCATGACTTCCTCTGGTGTGATTTCAGGCGTAGGGTTTGCAAGTGCGAAAACGATAGGTTTTGGGGCCATTTTTTCAACCATTTCCTTTGAAACAAGCCCGCCTTTCGAAAGTCCAAGAAGAACATCGGCACCTGCCAGAGCATCTGCTAAATCTCCGTCCTTACGGTCTTGTGCAAACGGTTGCTTGTATTCGTTCACTTCACCCTTATCGACTCTTGATGTTGTAACAATACCTTGACTATCAACCATTGTGATGTTTTCAATTTTCACGCCTAACGCGACATAGTGCCGGGCACATGCGATGGCTGATGCACCTGCACCAATCACAACGACATTGACCTTGGATAACGATTTTTCTTGTAATTCACATGCATTGAGTAAAGCTGCACCTGAAATGATGGCAGTTCCATGTTGGTCATCGTGCATAACTGGAATATCAGTTGCCTCAGCTATGCGTTTCTCGATTTCAAAACATTCTGGGGCTTTGATATCTTCAAGGTTAATACCACCAAATGTTTGGGAGATGTTGACAACTGTTTTCACAAATTCATCTGGGTCTTCAGTATTTATTTCAATGTCAAAAACATCAATACCAGCAAATGTCTTGAGGAGAAGGCCCTTACCTTCCATGACAGGTTTGCTGGCCAGAGGTCCAATATTTCCAAGTCCAAGCACTGCAGTTCCATTGCTTATCACAGCGACTAGATTTCCTTTCGATGTGTACTTGTATGCATTCTCTGGGACTTTTTCTATTTCTAAGCAAGGATAAGCAACACCCGGCGAATATGCAAGGCTTAACTCGTGAGAGGTCGAGTGCGGTTTCGTTGGAACCACTTTGATTTTTCCACGAGGTTCGGCTTCGTGATACTCCAACGCCTCCTTCTTGAGTCTGGACTCTTTTTGACGTCGATTCATGTCATCACCATCAAAACCGGTGTCCACTTCATGTATGAGCATTGCTCATAAAACAAGTTGCGTAAGTCGATTCATCGTCGTAAAGCAGCATTTCGTGATGCAAAATTAGAGTCAGTGAAGGAATGCCTTCAAATACCATAAAACACCCAAATTCATTATGAACCAACGGCATGAGTCAAGGCGAATATTTTCAGCATTCGCATTGGTCATCATCATGGCTCTCAGTACAACGGTTCCTATGGGCTTGATTATCCCGGCACAAGCACACTCCGTCCCTGGCGATGTTGTATGGCCAACTGAAGGAACGAACGATACTGGATGGGTTCAATTATCGACAACTGGGGCGAATTCCTCAACGAATACAAAAGCATCAGCGACATGGAACTTGTCATTTGCACCAGGAGCGGAAGTATCCAATGTTCATCTTGAAATTCAAGTTAGGGGTGAAGATGGTATCATCATCGATGAACCTCATCTTTTCGTTGGCCAACAAAATAATGCAAACATTGTTGATATGCGAGGTTGGGGTACGCTTGGCCAAACAAGTATCTTCGACGGCTCTCCTGCTAGTTCAACGGCTTCAGGACAATTGAATCCGAACAGTTTCTCCGGAGCCCAGGTTACGCTCCCTACGAACGCTGAAATTACAACAATGATAATTGAAGCATTATCTCCTGCAGATCCTGCTGTTTCTCTACGGGAAGTAAAAGTCGAAATCATTGATTCGGAAATTGACCCGAACGACCACAAGATGTACCTCGCTGTCGATTCAAACATACTCGTGTTATCGTTCAATGGTGTATCATCAACAATTCTAGATGTGTTAGACCTCAACAAAGAGTCTATCCTCGACATTGAAATTGATAGTCAATCTCAAGTTCTACAAATTCTGCATGAAGATGGAACATTCTCAGGAGTTTCACTCGATGATAATTCGATACAAAACGGACTCCCAAATGCCCCCACGAATTATTTGTTCAACAAATTCATTCACGATGGCCAGACATGGTGGGCATCATATTCCGGTGGTGTTGCGTCTCTGGTGCAGGGGAACTGGACGCCAGCCGGTCAACAAAGTTCTGGAGCAAATGATGGGCTTGACATGCTTGTTTTGAATGGTCTGTTGTATGTTTCACATGCGAATTTGGGTGTACAAACCATCGATATTTCAAACGGTAATGTTGTATCACAATGGTCGACTGCAAACAACCTTCACTCCGACTTTGTCACTGAATTTCTTGTTGTTGGAAATCAACTGTTTATGGCTTCTCATGATAGCGGAATTGGAAGATATGACTGGAATTCAGGATTTTGGCTTTCAACTTGGAACAGCGGTAACTGGTTAACATCAAATTACATCGGTGGACTCGCTCTCAGTGGAAATTCGATTTACATCCTTAATGGGAAAAATTTGCAAACCTACAACTCGACCAGCGGGGTCTTTGTTAGCGGAGGTAATTTTGGTCTTTCATCGGAATTTGGGCTTCTTGGCGATGGTCAAAGCCTTACAGCATGGCCAGTTGGAGGGGTGTTCGGTCCTTCGTACACTTCAGTCATCGTTGGCGATGGTTCAGGGCGATTGATCGCCTATGATGAATCAACGGGAAACCATGCAGATATTCTTCTTGCAAGTGGCCCTAGTTCTGGAGACATGTCTGGTTTGGTTGAACTCAATGGCATCATCTATGTCGGGGCCAAAGACCTCATCAACCGATATGATGTTTCAGCAGCAGAATGGGCAACCCCATTCTCAAATTTAGGAAATCAAAATCAGAACGCTATCGCATTTTTACGCACTGATGGACAATCCATCTTTGCATGCTTCAAAAACGGAGATGTAGCAAAGGTGTCTGCTACCGGCCAGGTTCAAAATTATTACACAAGCAGTCAACAAACTGGTTCTAGGCTTGCAGGTTGTGCAGTTGATTCAACCAACTTGGTTATTATTGCGTCTGGGGTTATGGCCTTTATCGACCATACCACAACAAACGCTGGTTGGAATGTCTTCAACACTCAAAATGGACTTGATTCCTCATTTTTGACCGATGTTGCCATGCACAATCAAGTCATCTACATCGCTTCTGAAGATGAAGGCGTCCTTCGATATAACACAAGCTCAAACTCGTTTTTGCAACCTTGGTCATCAACTGAAGTCAACGGTGTTGATTTTGCTCCAGTTGCCCTCGTTGGAGATATCCTTCATCTCGGTCTGCCCGGTTTTGGTGTTGCCCGTAAAGATCTAGCACTTAACGAAATCATTGAACCGCTTATCACTGCCCAAGGAAATAGTGGTAATCGGTTTGCAATTTTACCTTCAGCAAACGTGTATGCACTTGCTTCTGATGGAGGCGACCTCCTCATTGGAACTCAACAAGGAGCAAGGAAATGGAATGGACAAACTGCTTCTTCCTTTGGACAAGGAAGCAGCTGGAGTACTCGCCCATCACAATTCTTTGATTTGATGGTCGAAGGGAACGCTATCTATGCGGGTACGAACATTGGATTGTGTAAGTACACACTGAGCACACTCGCAATTCAAGATTGTGTTAACGCTCAAGATGGTATGCCAAATTGGGCGGTTTACAGCGTGGGCACCAACGCAACAGTGGTCTTTGGTGGTACTGTAAGCGGAGTTGGTTTACTCGACAAATCCTCATTTACATGGTCGGAAAACTGGGAAAATGATTTCGGCCAATCCGGAAATGCAGTTGTTGAAATCATTGGCGATGTTGCCTTTATCGGCATTAACGGTTTTGGTGTCTTACGTTACAACCTTACAACACAACAGTGGTTGACACCATACACGCTCGATAACGTTCTCGATAATGGCAATGAAGACGTTTCTGGTCTTGCTGCCGATATTCGTCCATACCACTTGTGGGTTGGAGGGGCAGATGGATTTCAGTTGATCAATGTGACATCTGGTCAAGAAGTCTACGACATTGAACGTTCAAGTTCCTTGTACACTGGTACATCTGAGCCCTACCAAATGATTGTTCACAACAATGTGATGTATTATCGAAGCGACAACTCCGATTCAATTGGCCGAATCGACCTTGTCAATTTCAATCAACTTGCATTGCTTGATGCGGGTCCAAGAGTAAATGAAAACGGTGGTGTCATCTATGGCCTTGGTCTTGTTGGTGACATTCTCATCGCCTCCGTAGCATCAAGTCAGTGGTGGAACGCTGAAGGTTCTGGAGGCCTTGCTTTGTGGAACACTTCAAACAATTCATGGGGGACAAGCGTCTTCCCTGAGGGTCAAGTCGACCGTGTCACAGCATACGAAAGCAGTTTGGGAAACACGTGGGTTGCTTGGGGTGAATCGAAACTTGAACTCTATGACTCAAACTATGTGCTCCAAGGAAGTTGGGACCAATTTGACTTCCCAATTCGAGGCATCGTTGAATGGAAAGGAGCCACACTCTTTGCTACTGAAGATGGCATCATTCGATATGATGAACAGAATTCACAATGGCTGTCAACTTGGACCGAAGGAAATGGCCTGCCAAATAATGCTGGTACACATTTCTTTGAACTGTGGACCGATGGCAATCACCTGATCATCGGTGGTGGAATTTACGGCAATTTTGGCGGTGGAGATTTCTTCCAAGAAGGCGTAGTCACACATATCAACGGTATCACAAACATCACCACGCTTCATCGAAGCAGTCAATCAAACAATATCCCGAACGGTTACCCGATTTCTGCAACCATGTGTGGAGGGTATCTCCACATGGCCATGTACCAAGGCACAGGCTCTATTGCACGATTCAATATTCTCAACAATCAATCAACGACGGTTTCCCCATTCCAGCGTTCTGACTTTGGTGGATTTGGTGTGGCCTCCGTTGCATGTGATTCATCAGAAACACTGTACGTTGGGTTCTACAACAACAACCAAGGCATCTCAAAATACAGTTATTCAACGCAACAATGGTTGAACCAAATCACGACTGCAGCAAACGGTTTGCCTTCCGATTTGGTCTGGTACGATGGCCTTGACTGGTCAAATGGTCGTCTCATCGTTGGCCATGGTGTAGGCAATGACATTGCTGGTGGATATTCCATCTTCACCTCAAACGGGGCAACAACAGGGCAAGCAACCGTACGCGGCGGAGGTTCATCAGCAACCTCGTTCCAGTGGTTAGGGGCATCTTGGCTCATGGGCCAAGCCGGTGGTTCGTCTGGTTACAGTCGTGTCTCAAACATCTCAATTCTCGGTGAGCAGGTGCTTCTTGACTTACCCGGCATCGTGAGTGGACAACTCGGGACCATCTCAGGCAATGCTACCAGTGTGTATGTCACAACGAAACCAACGACTGGGGGGACTGGAAATTCCTTTGCAGCCACTGGGGTATTGAAGGGACATTTCTTAGCAAATGGTTCGCTTGAATGGGATTTCGGATGGACGTTCCCCGGGCGAGCGATTGCCTACGATGCAGAGATGGTCAACACTGACATGTACTTCTCAACCATTGGCAATGGTTTATTCAAACTGAGTGCAAATGGCCAATTGCAAAAAATCAACGGTGGATTACATCAGAACCTCGACGGTATTGTCCGATACGGTGGTGACCTGGTCATTGGTTTAGCAGCTGAGTCGGGTTCGAGTCCTGGTGTACAAAACTTCAATCTCACGACGCAAACGTTCACTTCGGGAAGGCTCATTGCAGGTCTTCCATCAAACATTGTAAATGGATTTGGAACAAGCTCGACCCACATGTACATCGCAACCGACAACGGAATTGGTGTATGGAACTATTCAAACGATGATTGGGAAGATTCGATCACATCCGCCGATGGATTGCCATCCTCGGTTGTAAACGATATTTTTGTTGGAGGCTCGTCGAGTAGTGGTTCAGGCTCATTGATATATTTCGCCACAGCAAACGGTGTGGTTGAATATGATGAGGGTACTTCACAACTTCAAACGATTGGAAAGGCACAGGGACTTGCAGGTAATTCTGCTTGGATGTTTGCAGAGTCGACAAGCCCAAGTGGAGCAACCAATCTTCTCATATCTCATGACGGAAGAGGTGATGAGCGACCAGGAATTAGTATACTCAGCCTTTCAACAAATCCACCAACATTAGATTCAACTCACAAATTTGACCAACTTCCATCCAACATCGCTCTTTCACTTTCAAGCGATTGGTGGGGCGTTCATATCTCAACACTCAATTCTCAACAAATGATTCACTGGAATAGTTCAAGCGGTGATTTTGAAGAAGGTCAAGGCTTTGTCAATCTCAACTCGTGGTGGCCTGCTCGAGACATCATGAGCAATGGAAATCAGATTGTCAGCATAAGTTCAAACAATGGTATTGCTATGCTTGAATCGAGAACGAATGCTCATTCAATTCTGAATATCGCTCTCCCGCCTGAAGGTATTAATGAGGTGCGACAAGGCGTTGTAACCTCATCTCATTTTTGGTTAACAACAGATCAAGGTCTCATTGGCTTTGAGAACAATGGACAATACAATGTCGTTGATGATTTCATCCTTCGACGGGCTCAACCTCTTCAGTTTGCCACAGCAGGGGGTGCAATTTCAAGAAATGTTACATCACAGACTCATGTCGGCGATGAAATTACCCTTGTAGACCCGACAAATCCGCTTTCCCTCAACCTTGCAGGCGATGTTGCTGGACCACACAATACCACCTTCTCCACAATGCCGTTCATGTTCACATCACCTGTGGATAATGCCATGGTTTGGACAAAACTCGTTGATTTGAAATACAATGCAATCATCAACCTTAGCAACGATGAAAATCTTGTTTCGAACCTCCAATATGCCATTGATTCTGGCATGTTGCTCAACAACACACAACATGTCTCTCTGACGTTGCAGTCGCCCCAGAATGGTACACTTCTCGTTCGTTTAAGTTATGATTACATTCGCCGAGATACGCCTATTCAACTGAACTCAATCTATGACCGCCCAGACGACGGCGGTTCTACATTGATGGTTGAATGGTCGTTAATTCATGACCCCGACTTCACTCAATATCATGTCTTTGTGAATGATGGTCCGTGGACAAATGCACCAACTGAACTTGAACTGCGACAACGCACGCCTGACAAAACAATTTCACTTCACAGCCGCACCTCTACCGACGTTTCCACAGCAAATGGTGTGGCTCTTGTCGATGGGCGTGAATATTATGCGATTGTCGTCACTCAATACAACGATGGTCGATGGGGGAACATTCCTCTTCAGATTGGTCCTGCGACCCCTACAGATGAAGTTCCTCGACCTCCGAAATGGGCTATTGCTGAACCGCACACGAATGGCCAAGATGGTGAAATTGAACTAGAATGGGCAAGATGTACTGCCCTCGACCTCGCATCAACAAATGTCTATGTCTCGAAGAATCAATTCTCTGATGTCGTGGGTATCAAACTTCATGACACAATTAACGTGTTGGAAGGGAACACTTCGATTATATCGCTCACACCCCAAACCCCCTACTGGATTGGATTCACATGTGTAGATGAGGCCGGCCAAGAAAACAAATCGGATGTCACCATCGTCGGACCGGTTGTTCCAACTGGGGAATTGAACGACAACCAAGCCCCACTGCCCATTGACGGAACAACCGCAGACGATATTCCGAACGATGAAGGAGGTAGGATTTCAGTACATTGGAATGTCAGCATCGACGATGATTGTTCATTGTACATTGTATTCATGAAACAGGCCCAGAGCGATGGAGTCACAAATGCCGATGACACGAACATCACAACTCGAGGAAGTATAAGCGATTTTTCACAAGCTACAATCATAAGCCCATGTGATGTAAATCAAACCATCATTTCATCTCTCGATGGGGTTCCACTCATTGATGGACAAGAATACATCATTGGTGTGGTTGCATACGATGCGTGGCTCAATGGAAACACAGAAGATGTTTTGTTGGTAACAGCCACTCCTCTACAAAATATCGTAGGTTCAGGAACTATACCTGACCGTGTCACAAACATCATGGCATTTGATCACCCTGAAGACGATGGTAAAGCAATCGATGTTGTATGGCAACCATCCGAGGCTGACGATTTTGCCTCTTACACGATTTGGGTTGCCGATAAACCTCTCACAGACATTTCATGGCTGTATGCATCAAGGGGAACAAATGCTGCAAACTGCGGATGTTTTTCCTTCAATAAACAATGGATTGATGAACGGACGAATCCAATTGAACTCACGATTTCAACAGCATTGTATGGGGGACAAGATCTCCTCGCAACAACACCTCAACTCATTCAACCCGATGTGAAACTGTATGTTGTCGTCACCGTGCATGACATAAAAGGAAATGTCCACGTCGATGATTTAATTCAAGCCACTGTGACGCCAATCGATAACCTCAACGATAATGATCCCCCGGAGCGAATTGACACCATTTCTATTCTCGATGTCCCAAATGATGACGGTACATCTGTCTTTGTAGATTTTGAATTATCAAATGCATCAGATATTTCATCATACGAAATTTATGGTGCCACATGGGCGTTTTCTTCAGTCAACATAGGTGGAGACGGCCCTACTGACCCACTCTTTATATTGAGTAGGACGCCTGAATTACCAATCCGTCTTGACCTTCTTGCAGGAGAGACTCAAATTATTGCAGGACTGGACATCTGGGTCGCTGTTGTAACTGTCGATGCGGCTGGAAATGCTCATCGGACAGAACTCATCGTTGCAGAAGGCTCTGCAGTAGACAATGGTGGATTCTCTTTGAATGACCCATTATCTCCTGCATTGGATGTAAAGGTGTCATGGATTGATGAGAGAGACATCCTTATTCAATGGGAAAATCCAACCGATGAACGGGTTGATGGAATGCGATTATACATCAAAAATGAAGGGTTTTCAACGATTGATGAAGCCGATTTCCTTGGTGAAGTCAAGGGGGAGACTTCGTTTATCATTACAAATGATGTGTACAGTGCATTGGTGAATTCATCAAAGTGGTATATCGCTGTAACACCATTTAATGCCCTCGGCGTTGAGAAGGATGTCGTACCTGTCGTTTTGAACAATGTGGATGCTTCAGAGACTGGTGGAGAGGAGAATGGAGACGGAACAGAATTCTCGATCAATGCAATCCTAAGTCAGGAAATGCTTCTCGCACTCGGACTTGGCATCGTACTTTTGTTCACGCTCATCACCCTCGTTCGTGGACGAAAGCGTGCAGGCGGGGCTCGGATTTCAAAGGATTGGGAATTACAAGAATCAACATGGGGAATTGAAACCAGTACAAATTGGAGTGGAGATACCTTCGAAACTCCGGTTCAACAACCACCTTCACAGACCGAACAGCAAATTGGAACATACGGAAGACAAGTCTACCAGGCATCACAACCTGTGCTTCAACCGGTTCAACAGCCACAGCAATTTATCCAACCAACTCAAACACCAACTCAAGATGCTCCATCATCGATTGACACATCATTTTTGGATGACCTACTTTGAGGGCTAACTAGATGGATGACCTTCGTAACAAACCAACAGATGCTGTGTTCACCACTTGTCTTTGGGACGGTCGTGGACATGTCTTGGATTGGCCATTGCATCTCAATCGATTAAAAGAACATGCAATTCGCCTCGGGTTTGAATTACCCTCCGACATGCACCAAAAAATTTCTGAAAAACTAGAACCTTTTCTCATTCATCAAGGTGAACTCGATGGTGTTCAGCAATTGCTACGGATTGAAGTACAAAAAAATGGAAATTGCGAATTGACGTTTCGGACACCTCCAATACTTCAAAGACAAATGAAGGCAATTAGCGTTGAGGCCCCGCGATGGAATCAAATTATTACTGGCTGTAAACACGCTGACTGGCTTCCGTATATTGACGCAAGAAGGTTGGCAGAATCCCATGGTACAGACATTTCTATGTTCATGTATGATAATGCAATCGTTGATGCCGATAGGGCAACTCCTGCACTCATGACCAACGATGGTGAACTCTGGGTCGCTTCTGAACAACTAGGTTGTGTGAGGAGCATTACGTTAGGAGGAATGCTCAACAAAATGGTCGCAAATGGATTCAGCATACGATACGGTAAACTTACCGAGCGAATGATTCGAACATGTAGAGAATTTGTTGTGTTCGGAACTGGTGTCGGCGTCACTCGAATTACTGAAATTGATCGCATACGAATCGGGACGACGCAAAGCATTGCTGATGAATTACAAACGTGTTTGGCATTGCACCGAGAAGACCCGCAATCGTGGACAAAAGTAGTGTGATCACCATGCACCTCCTCTTACAACTTAAACAACTTTGGGAGCAGCAAGGTTGGCTTGGTGAGAGAGCAACTCGATTCGGTAGCCCAGACTGTGTCCTTCTCCATTCAGGTGGGCCCGCAACCCATCTCTCAACATTTTCCTTACTATGCGGACCATCGAGAATTCGAGCGATTATACGGCAACCCGAAATTGAAGTGGACCCACAACCTGAAAATAGTGGACGGTTTTCCATTCAAGCAAAAGCCCCACCAATTTTCCTAGATATTGAAGAGTGGAAACATGGAGCATGGTACCACTTGAGGAAGCATCAACTTGATTCAATTGGCAGTGCAATGGTTGAATTGAAACATTATTCTCCAGCGACATTATTTGATACAACTCCACATTCAAAACTTCCAACACAGCCTTTCTGGGTATCAGCCCTATCATATGACCTTGTTCAATGGACGCAACCCATCGAATTCCAACATAAACCAGATGCAAAAACAATTCTTGCATGTTTCTATTTAGTTGAGCAAGGTTGTGTTTACAATTGTCTGGAACAAAATTTTACAATTTTCAAAATCCCTTCATCTGATTGGATTCCAGACCTGACCACCGTTGAAAAAACCACTGCTGTTCACGAGCCATATCAACAAATGACATTCACGACCAGATTAAATGATCGTGAATATTTGCAACGAATCGAAAATGTGCAACAAAGAATCATCAAAGGTGATGTGTATCAAGTCAACATTGGTCAGGTATGGCATGGTGAGTTACAACATCAACCTTGGGATACATTTTGTCTATTGGATGAAATAAATCCTGCCCCATATTCTGCATTCTTTGAAATGAAAGATGAAGGCATGGCCCTCATATCAAGCTCACCTGAGTGTTTACTTGAGTCAAGTGATGGTTTCATCCAAACATCGCCAATCAAGGGTACAATTCATACTGGAAAAGATGAATTGGAAAATGAAATGGCTCGAATGACTTTGCTCAATGATGAAAAAGAACGAGCGGAGCACAGGATGTTGGTTGATTTGATGAGAAACGACATAGGTCAGGTTTGTGACGTTGGTAGTGTACGGGTCGAGCGATTTGATATTGAACAATATTCAAGTGTGCAGCATCTTGTAAGCCGAATTTCAGGGAAATTACAACAAGGTATTTCTCCCTCCGAAATGATTGATGCAATTTTCCCGGGAGGTTCGATTACTGGATGCCCTCGAACGATGGTTTGTCACATCATCAACCAAATTGAGCAAGCCCCACGCTCGTTTTGGACTGGTTCAATTGGTTGGTTTGACCCATATTCAAACAATGCATGTTGGAATATCCTCATTCGTACCATAGAATCCCAAATTGAAGGGAAAAAATGGATTGGCAGCATCTCAGCAGGAGGGGGTATTACAATTTCTTCAGAACCTGAGGCTGAAGTACAAGAGTCATTGCAAAAAGCAAAACCATTACTCCACGCTGCAGGTTGGGTCAAAGATGAAGCGTCGCCTTTGCAACAATCGATCAAAATCTTTAGTTTGCCAAAAGAGAGAAATTGGATTAAGAACAATGCAAAAGTAGGGAGCGTGAGTTCTGATTCAAGTCAAAGGAATGCTGATGTTCTCTTCATTGATAACCTCGATTCGTTTTCAATGAATATCGTACATTCTTTGAGTTTAGCGGGTTACGAAGTACAAATTATCAATGCACGGTTTGCTCCATTTTGTTCGATGGGTGAAAACGAAATTCTTGATTGGTTGACAAATCATTCGTCCTCTTATGTCGTGATTGGACCTGGCCCGGGTAGGCCCGAAGATGTTCCATTCAGTTTCCATCTCGCTAAACTTGCTATCGATGGAATACTCCGTCAATCCGTTCTAGGAGTGTGCCTCGGCCATCAAGCATTAGGTCTTCAAGGCGGATTCGACCTCATCGAATCTGAATATGGTCCAGTACATGGTCGACCAGTTGATATACGCCATGAAGAAGGAGGCTTATTCAATAACCTCAAGTCTCCTTGGAAATTTACTCGATATAATTCTCTTGTACTTGTACCGAAAAAAGAAAACGACTTCATTATCACATCAAATGATGTTCATGGAGAAATTATGTCGATCCGCCACAACAAACATGCTGTTTATGGCATTCAATTTCACCCAGAATCCGTTGGTTCACAACATGGCGACCTTATATTCTCAAATTTCTTCAACCTCCATCGCATTGTTGAAGAATGAGGTTCATTTCCGGTAGGTTGGGGAGACTATGCCGACATGCAGACATTGTGCGAGTACCTATCCAAGAGAACAGTTTATTCATGGAAATGGTCCAAAAACACAGGTATGCGTGCGATGTGCCCTCGACCTCGGCATCGTCAACAAGGACGATGCCCCTAATATGTACACTGGGGACCTAGCAAATGCCCGTTTCGGTATTGTTGCACGAAGATACAGTATTCTTCTTTACATTCCCGTGCTCTGGACATTGTGGATTGTCTATCTCTCGGGTATCAAACCCTGGGGCACATACTTTCTCGTCTTGATTCTCTTGCTAACCATCTTGGGTCCAGTTTGGTTTATTTACAGGGGCGGAAGATTTTCTGGGGATATGGCACGACTCACCCCACAGTATGACCGACCAAAGGGACATTGATTATTTTGAATAGATTTTGAACATCGTAATTTTTTACGGTGGTATCTGCTCCAACCTTTTGCTTTGTGATTAATCCTGTTCAAAAAATGGAGTTAAAATTTCGAATAATTTCTTTCCTTGTGCCTCGGGTGTTAGGTCTAATTTTTTGATGTGTTCTCGGCCAGCCTTCGACCATTCCTTGCGGTTTTTATCCCCTTCATCAATGGCAGAAATCCAATCAGCGCCCTCATCCATAAGCCGACCTGTTTTTCCATCAACAACTGTTTCTCTAAATCCTCCTTGATTCAAGACGATGACGGGGCAATCGACAAAATATGCTTCTGGTGGAGTTAAACCAAATGGTTCGTTAATGGCATTGCTCACCATGGCCTTGGCGTTTCTCATCAAGGCTCGAATTGTTGCCTGTGAGACTCTTGGTAATGCTTTTAATTCTACATCGTTGATTTTTGCATGACTCATGTGTTTTTCGTTGACGCCCCCGCCGATTTGGACAATTTGCAAGTCAGAATTACGAAGTTCCGTGATAGTGTTCCATAGACCTTTGGCATAAATAGCATGGCCAATGGTGATGACATATTTATTTTCAACAAGGTCGAATTCCTTCTTTACAGACTCCCAATCTTCGTCTCTGGTTGGTTTGATGGGCCAAAGATTGGCATCGATGCTGGGGTAAAGACAGTTGGATTCAACCCCATAGACTTGTTTAATTCGGTCGCATGTGTTTTTTGAGTTGCCACTAATTGCACCTCTCTTTGAGGCAAGGGTTACTAATTTTTCATCTATTTTTTTCTGTTTCGACAGCAAGAAACGAGTTAATTTTAGATTTCGTTTGGGCGTTCCATCGACATCAAAGTGGAGGTCGTCGCTGTGTAGGCCTCGGTTTGGTTCAAGCATGTGTGTGTGAATAGGAATGTTGCTAGGGATGATTGGTAGGATTTCTAAGGAAGCCATCCCTGATGTTATGTTGACCGCATCGATATTCGGAAATAATGTGTTTAGACCAACCCCCTGTTCTGTTGAAGATAGCATTGAGTGCCATTTTTTGGAAGCGTTTCGTGATGATATAGCAAAGATTTCGGAAAAAACTCCTCGCGAGTATGACCAAGGTTTGACTGGAGAAAAGAGCGGTATGTTCAATTCGTTTAATTTCTCTATGAGGTTTCCATTTGGGTGCAAGGTTGCAAAACTTATGTCGAAATATTTTGTCCAAGATTCGAGATTATTTATCAAATCTCTTTCTCCTCCACCAAAGTGCTCAAAGGAGCCTTTTACCACTAAAAGGCGCTTTCTTTGGAGGTTTGCCATGTGTTATGTGAGAGGGGTGGTTGCTATAATGTTGAGCCGTTGGGGAAGAATGAACTTCTATTTCGATGTGAAAATAATTCCATCCTCGCCGATATTTGAGTCAAACATCTTCTGGAGTACTGTTTTGACATCTGATATGTTGTGTTCCTGCTTTTGGTCTGGCAATTCAAACCGAGTAAAATGGTTAGGAAAAACCGAGAGAAATGTGTCAACGTCGATGTCTGCAACATTCCTTAGGTGGTGTGGAAGGAATTCGACAACTAATGTTTTACAATTCGATAGAATCTTTTCCATACCTTTCATTGCGAAGTATTCAGACCCCTCTATGTCCAAAAGAATGAGATCATAATCATGTTGAGGTAAATAATCATCAAGTCTGTAAGATTCTAATTCAATGATTTTCGGGTTGTCATAATCGTAGAGAAAACTGCTCTTCTTTGGTTTCCTTTTACTCCCACCGGAGTTAACTGTGTTGAGTAGAAATTCTACTTTTTCCTGAGCATCATTTGCTAAAATATTGTGCGGGATTATATTGCCAACCTTGTTCAAATGAAGATTGATTTCGAGTAATTCGAAAGTGTCGGGGTTTGCTTCAATCGCTGTTATTTCTTTACAATGCTTTGAAAGTGGTATGGCAAGGGAGCCAATGTGTGTTCCAACGATCAAAACTTTTGATGTGGTATCGATGTATTGCTTTAGCCGTCGAACTTCTTCGATACCAAATCCACCGGAACGCAACTTTTGACCTACTTCAAGATCCTCTGGTCTGACTGCAAATAATCCGTTTTCGCTGTTCGTAATGATGGCTTTGATGTTGTTGCCAAGCTTTTTCCTAAGACGTCTCGATTTTATTTTCTTGAACCCTAGATTAAGGCGCCAATAAAATGCACGAAGCATGTCAATCAACTAAGGGTGGTGGCGGTCATATTCAATCACTTCGGAGACATGTATTCGGGAGAAATCGAATTTTTCCGAGCTCTAGCGATGGTGCTGCTTCAGCATGATGACCTCAATTTTGCGACATTTATGTGTCAAGCAAATGTTTTGTAGCGACATCCTTCTTTGGGAAAATTTGCCGTGTTGATTTACTTGAGTTGAGTACGAAGGTTGCCTAGGGGACGAGGGCATAGTTCATTTTCAAAGGTGTAAAAATTTCTGGGAATATGGCAAGAATCACTCTATGATTCGACCGAACAATGGGCATTGATTACTTTGAATGGATTTTGATCACATCGTTATCTTGAACGATGTAATCCGCTCCAATCGTTCGTTTTGTGACACCGTGAATTGCTCGAATGAAACCATCTCCCAAATCTGAGTGTACCTTGTACGCCATCTCTTTACATTTTGATGAAGATTCGACAAGAAATGCATCAGGCAAAACCCGTTGTTCACCATCTATCCAATGGTTCTCATCCTGAACTGGATACACCACAACATGTTCAAGAATCTCAAAAACGATTTTTTCCAGTAAAGGCAAAACCCCGGTTGAGGAATGTTGCTGCAACAACAACTGCATTTGTTCTAATGCACGTTGTTGAGGTTCTGATAATGTTGATTCATCTGAAATCGTAAATGAGGATTCACCTGGTGTGTACTGAATAATTCTCGATTCTGTTGCACGTCGTAATGCTAATTCTAAATCTGCTAGACATGGTGTAAAATCAATTGGTAAATCTTGTTTCAGGACTTCAATATGTTCAGATTTATCACACTTGTTTCCTGCATAAACGATTGGAAAAATTCGTTGTCGCAACATCGTCGAGATTTTCATCTGGTCTTCTTCGGATAGGGCCCAAGGCGTAGATATATCGCCACCTTGTAATGTGAAATCCTGTATTGTTTGATTCACATGCGAACTTTGTGCACCGATTCCACTCAATTTATCGAGAAGAAATGAACCGAATCCACGTTCACCTTCGGATTGCACACGTCGAGTTCCACGGCTCCATCCCTCAGCAAGCAATTGGAAAATCCAAGAATCCAGTTCTTCTTCTAGAAAAGCAATCTCCTGAATCGAACGTTCAAGAGTCTGTTCATAGGGTTGTTGAAATCCCAAAAATTGACCTTCAATATCAGTCGAACCAGATGCGTCAAAAATGTGAATTAAAGCATCGCAATTTGAAAGGTCAGAAAGAAATGCATTCCCACGTCCACGACCTGCGTGTGCTCCAGGGACTAATCCCGCAACATCGACAAGTTGTACAGGAATATATCGTTGATGATTCACACAGAAACCAGTTCGAGGTTCACATAAACTCCCTTGACGTTCATCGTTCGTGTCGTAACCTAGAATTCGTCCCTCGTTTTCTAATCTCTCGCGAAGTTGCTTACATGGACAAGGACATCGAGCACGAACATAGGCGACACCAATGTTTGGGTCGATTGTACAAAAGGGGTAATTCGCAATATCGACGGTCGCTAACGTCGAGGAACTGAAGAATGTCGATTTTCCGACATTTGGTTTGCCAACCAAACCAATCTTCACATCAGCCCCTCATTCTTCTTCATCGGAGGCTTGCGAAACGGTATACGATGCATTGATGAGGGCTATTTGGATATCGAGTTCTGGAAGGTTGATTGAACCATCTCCATCGATATCGAATCGACGAACTAAAGCAGAAGTCTGAGCACCTGAGAGTTGATGACCAATGCCGGTGAAAATGTCACTGAGTTCTTGTTCATCGATAGAACCACTTGCATCTTTGTCGGATTGTTTAAACAAATCAAAGACAGACATCTTTTGTTCAACAAGGTGGTTTGCAAGGTCGACGAGGAGGTAATCAACTTCTTTATCAGGAATTTCAGTTATCTCATCATCATGGAGTGTGGCTCCAACAGAAATAAGGGATGTGCCCCCTTCAGCATGACCTTGTTCTGCAAGGACGAGAACGGTGTCGATGCCAACCCCTCTTCCAATCAATTCACGAATACTTGTTTTCGAGCCGGTCACCAATGTATAGGATTTGATATCTGCCTCTTTGGTTGAAACGGATTGTGCAGAATGGGATATGCCTGTTCGTATCATCAACAGCGTTGCGAAAAGAGCACCAATTGGTAAAATGTAGAAGAGGACTGATCCCGTGAGATAATAACTGCCAACATCTGCAACTGCGTCTTCAATAGCCATTGAATTCACCGTGATTGTAGAGAATTCACCAATTGTATAGGCAATTGTCGAAGCAAGACCGCCGACGAAAATCATGTACACTGAAAGGTGTGCTGTCGATGAAGATGGGAGTGCTTTTCCTGCTGCAATTGGATATGTTGTAAAGACTGATCCGACGAGGACAAGTCCGCCTATGGTGAACATAGCACCCAAATCAACAACACCTGCTAGGCTTGAGAATTCACCTGAGCCGACAAAGACATCCATTGCAGTGAAATAGGAACCGACGACAAAGAATGGAAGGAGGAAGAATGCGAGAAGTACAGCAAGTGCACCTGGGTGATTCATAACTTTGTCAAATCCACCTGTTGCTGTCATCATAATGTTGATGCTGGCTGCGAACAAAGGCAACATTGAGAGCGTAAGAAGGATTGCACCGATATTGGTTAGGAAATTTCCACTGTTTGATGTCGTCATGAAGAACACACTCGGGGTGACGAACAACAACAACATACTCGCTGTGCGGAGTGATGGAGACCAGATTGGTGTTTCAGCAACCTTGGGTACAACATAATACCCCATACCGAGAAGGAGAGCAAGTATAGCCCAGCCATTTGCAACACGTTCACCAAGCCATACGGTTTGTGTGGAGTCTGCTAATTCGCCAAAGAAGATGAACAACAAGCCAAAAATTTTCACGGTGACAGCCATGATGATGAACCACGAGCCCGTGAGAAGTGTCTCACCATTCGATTGTCCAATTGTGGAAAGCAAATTGATGAGGACTGGAATCAAAAGTGCTGCAATTGCAAGAGTTTCAAGAGAAAGGAGGAGAACTGTAAATCCGTCAGATGATGTATCGACATCGAAAATACCCAGAAGTCCAGGTAGGACGAGTCGGGTAACAAGCAACACGGAAACAAGAACTGCAACCATCGAAGCATTTGCTTCACTTGCTAAACGGCCATTTGCATTCCGAGAAACAACAACCATTCCACTACCAACGAGCCCCAATAACAATGCTGTATTCAATGCTGATGTTGTAAAGTCAACGAGAGCAGACCCGTCATCGTAGGACCAACCAACGCTGGACAAGGAGTTGAGAGCGGTTGGGTCATATGTGTGCCATCCGATCAGGAAGCCCATGATGCCTGCAAAGAAGAACCAAAGCATACCAAAATTCATCCATGTTTTTGCACCACTGCCGTCGTCGTCATTGAACAAATCAACAAGTCCGGGTGGATTTTTTCTCAGAATAAAGAGACCAATCTGGGAAAGAACCGATTTCATTTCTCCTATTCCTTTTGAGAGGGACTGGGATAAGAAATAGAGTGAGGTTACGAGAAGAATTCCGAAAATGAAAACAACATCCATGTGGTCACCTCAATCGACTAAAATTTCTCCAACTAGAGTCGCTACTATTGCACCAATGCCGATAATAAAGCCGAGAAGATAGTACCAGATTCCTCCGCCGCCGAGATTGCCAATCAATGGAACTATTTCGCCTAAAAGCGGTATGTTGTCCCAACCGAAAATATTTGAGAAGAGAGCAAAAAATCCAAGAATTGCAACGACCATGAGCGTTAACATCATTCGTGAAGCCGTAGGCTCATTGTTTCCAACAGTAGTATCAGGGAGAACAGAAGTGTCGGTCATCGTGCTCACACACCAAAGAGGTATGCTCACCCGACTTGGCGGGTATCCATAAAGATTCAGTTACAGCATTCAAGAGAGATTCGATAAAATGATGACTTATGGGGAGCGGAGTTTGATTCTTGAAGGCGTCCTTCTATGCTTTGACAATCCCAGTGGAACTGGCAAATTTCGCTCTAATGCCAGTTCTAATTTCCATTGTTTCTGGCAGGCACATTCGATGCCAGAAAATTCCGCTAATGATGCCGAAACTGCATATCGTTCAATGGCTGCGACAACTTCTGCATCACATTGCCCACAATTGTGAGAGCCACGTAGTTTACCCCCTGCGGTCGGATGGACAATGATTCGAGTCGAACACTTTTCTTGTTCAAGTTTTTTGTGACTGCGTTGAATCATTTCAACCAACGACCAAAGCCAGGGTGGATGATAGTCACCATTGCGGTACAATCGGTCAATAACCGTACCACCTTGAACATTCATTGGGTTCACCGATATTTCATCTGAGAGTGGAGCGACGGCACAAATCCAAGATACAGCATGATCAAGCGCGTCTACTTCGCTCATAAATGGAGGCTTGAACATAAGATATGTCTTCACTCGAAGATTATATGTTCTTAGATTCTCAACGGCACGATGCCATGAAGATGTTGTGAAACCTTTGTTCACGTGAAATCGTAAAACTTCATCATCGTAGGCTTCGAGACCTATGGCAACAGTAAATTTTGGATTGATTTTTGTCGCCCACGTCAACTTTTCTTCGGTCAATTGTTCGCATCTGCTTTCAACAATCAATTCTTTGCCTAAATCATGACAATCACGCAGAACTGTTTCTTGAAAATCAACAGGAATTTCTCTGTCTTCCAAGAGACTGCCCGATGTGTATACTTTCACCATATCGACATCAGAAAATGAATGCAATTTTTCTTTTGCAACATTCCACTGTGCATGCAAATCAGCAGATGTAACATCGTCCCTAGTGTCATTGAAATATCCACAAAACGTACAACCAGATGACCACCACCAATGACAACCTTTTGTTCTCAAGATAACCGTTGCTGCTTGGCAGACCGTTCCGTCGGACGTGACTTCTGGCGTTTGATAGACAAGGGCCGGGTCCTTTGCATCCCATGCATGCTTCTTTTTTTGTGCATACGTTGTGTTTTCTGGAGCTTTGACCAAATCATGGATGCGAAGACGTTTTTTCTTGGGTTGCAGAATGGTTTGATGTTCTTTCAAAACAATCACTCCGGTGTCAATGCGTTGTTGAAAAATTCAACCAATTTCTCTTCATACATGTTCGGTTGAGTGAGCATTAAGGTTACATGAGCAAGGATGGCTTCTTCACCCTCTTCGGTTGTGAATTGGACTGCTGAATCCGCAAACCAACACTCGACATGTTGGCTGTTTGCACTAGCCGCTTCACACATGTTCTCTCCATGGTGCATACGGATGCGTGTGTCATTAGTTGATTGGGCGATAAACATCCAACGATTGTTGATTTTTTCCGCTGCTTCGTAAGGCTCGAGGTCGACAATATCATCCCCTGAATACACTTTTCCTGCAAAAACACCTGCGTCGACGAGAACTGATGGTAGACCTTGATATTCCAATTCTTCACGGAGGATTTTGTCCATTGAATAATACACTGAATCCAAAAATGCTGCATGGATGAGTGGTTCTTGTGCAAATGCTAGTGCTGCTGTACCTGCTCCCATAGAAGCACCATACAAACCAATTTGTTGAGGTGATGCGGCTTTTTCATCTTGAAGCCAGGTCCAAGCCGCATGAACATCACGCCACTCTCGTTGGCCTGCAGATACCAATTCATCTTCGACCGTACTTTGCCAGTGGTCTCTGAGGTCGAGCATAAGAACATTGAATCCATTTTTCGCTAACATTCCTGCCGGAATGAGAACTTCATGATTTGCCTTGCACGAACGAATGCCGTGAACTAAGATGACCCAAGGTGATGATGAATTTTGCTCAACATACCAAGCCGAGATGGTGATGGGTTCCTCTTCAAGATAGATTGTGGCGTTTTCCCAAGTCTCCATGTAATACTGGTCAATTTGGGGGGCAATGGATTGGTTCCATTCATGTGTGTATCCCTCGACATTTTCTGGGTACAAATGTGGGGAAAATTCAGCAGGCGTGTTGTATGGAGCGTGATTGGTGCAATCAATATCGGTTTTGGCAATTTCAAAGTAGACGAACAGTCCAACTTGGTAGTACAAAGCCGGTGCAGCAGCAAGTGCAAGAAAACAAAATGCTGGGAGTATACGAAGAAACTTCATTCATCTTCCTCCAAACGATTTGATACAAAAAGAATACTTGAACCCGCTTGTACAAATTCACCTTTGGGATATTTTGGATTCTTTTCATCGGCAGAGACAACATTGGGTTCATATTTATCTGCGATAACTCTGATATCAACACGAGAACCAAGACGAATCATACCTATTCGTTGGCCTCGACGAATGGTGCTTGGTGCAATCACCCACGGGACAATTGTTCTTGCAAGTGCTCCAGAAATTTGAGTTACTTCAATGCGTTCCCCGTTAACGGATTCAAACACATTTCGCACTCGTTCGTTGAATTCACTCTCTTTCTTGAAGGCGGGTAAAAAAGGCCCACGCTTCAACCCCTTGCCTTTTCTATGCTCGGTAATGACAAGTTCGCCATCGATTGGACTTCGATTTACATGGACATCCAATGGTGACATAAAAACAGCAATGCGCCAAACATCTGTTTGAGATTCTTCTCCTTTTGGTACCTCTTCATACCGTTGTTCAGTTTCAAATCGTAAAGGCTCATTATGTGGTTTTTCAAACCAATCTCCAGTCAAAGCTTCGTTCACGTAATCTCCGGATTCGATTTCTTGGGTAGATGGACGTCGGCCTGTTGCACGTTCACGCTTGATGAACATGACGTGCCCGTCGGCAGGTGACAAAATGATGCCGTTTTCTTTTGGGATGGGCCGGTCTGGGTCTCTCCAAAAATTAGCAAAGAAAAGCGAGATCATAATGCACAAAATGCCGAACAACGGCACAAGGCCAGCCACAGGGTCAACGAGTGAACCAACGACAAGGGCACTTATTCCCATACAACCCGTTGTAACAACAGGTGCTACACCTCCAGGGGCAAGTCCGCCCATCGTCTCACCAATTAGGATGACCAAGGGTCTTCTCCATCTGACCAAGTGGAAGGTTCTTCTGGTTCATCGGATTCTTCGCTTTCTTCTTCCTCTGCTACGCCTTCTTCAACGGTTTCATCAACTTGAGGTTCTTCATCAACTGCTACTGGCTCGTCATCGCTTTCTTCTTCTGTTGAAGGTTCTTCTTCGGCTTGTTCATCTTCATCTGAAGACATTTCCCCGGCCCTTGCTTCGACAAGTTCTTCCACACGTTCAGTGAAAGCACGGCGAAGATGCTGTGATTTTCGCTCTGCGTCTACTGCTCGCTCAATCATATCGTAACGTTCCTTGATGGCTTTGTTTAATTCTTCGAACAATGCCATGTGGTTCATGTACCAAGTATCACGAGCAGACATCTCGGCAACGGCCAGTCGTAAGTCGTTATCAAGTTCTTCTGCGATAGAGAAGACTTTACCCAAACGATCTTTTTCTCTTGTGTATTTTTCTTCCATTTTATCGAGTTCTGGCTCGAGATGTTCGACTCGTTTCAATGATGTTGTCGCTTTTCGCTCTAATTCACGTAGGCGTACATCTTTTTCTGCGATGATGGATTCCAATGATTCTTTTTCGATTTCACGGTCAATAATTTCCTTTTCCAAGACTTCGATTTCCGCTCTTGCATCGACCAACTCTTTTTCTTGGGTTTCATAGGCTGCAAAGAGTTTCTGCAGTCGGTCTGTTTCTGTCGAAAGAGCCTCTTCTAACTCTTTGATTCGAACATCATCTGTTACTGTGCCGTCTGTCATATTGGTCACCCTAGGCTACGCCTAATTATTACCCACATTGGCCTTACATATCAAGCCGACGCTTGAACATTCCAAATTCATGGCCAATTTTCTTTCATTCGATTTTATCAGTTGCAGACACCAATTCACGTGCAATTCCAACTTCGCCCATGGAATGTCCAGCGTCTGGTACGATGATGAGTTGACTTGTTCTCATGGCCTTGTGCAATTCCCAGGCACTTTTTGCAGGGCAAACAACATCATAACGACCTTGAACAATCACAGTAGGAATGTGAGAAACCTGTTCAATATTCTTGAGAATATAGGCCTCTTCGACAAAAATTGAGTTGATGAAATAATGGCATTCAATTCGTGCAAATGCTACTGCAAAATCCAAATCCTCAGCCTTATCAAGATATTCTGGGTCAGGAATTAAGCGGCTTGTTGCCATCTCCCATCGAGTCCATTCACGTGCTGCTGCTCGTCGAATCTCGACATTTTCATCGGTCAATCTCTTGTAATATGCTTGAATTAAATCGTTTTGTTCCTCAATCGGTATATGGTCTCGGTATGCGTCAAAGGCGTCTGGGAAAATATGGCTTGCACCATCTTGGTAAAACCAGTGCAATTCACTCTTGCGGCACATGAAAATTCCTCTTAGAACTAAACTCAGGACACGATTCGGGTGATTTTGTGCGTAGATGAGAGAAAGGGTTGAGCCCCAAGAGCCCCCGAATACATGCCATTGTTCTATTCCAAAATACTCCCGTAACGCTTCAATATCCTGCACTGATGCTTGAGTATTGTTTTCTACCAATTCAGCATGAGGCGTCGATTTCCCACAGCCTCGCTGATCGAATTGAATGATATCGAATTTTTTTGGATTGAAGTATTGCCTATACGACGGTTGACTTCCGCCACCTGGTCCGCCGTGAATGACAATGACGGGGATACCTTGTGGGTTTCCAGACCTTTCCCAGAAGATAGTATGGAGCGTCGTGACGTGTAGAAAACCTGTTGAATGCGGTTCAACTTTTGGATAAAGAACATCATCGATTGACTCTTGGGACATTTGCATGTTCATGGCAAATGGTTGAGGAACAAGTTTTTTTCTATTGTCGTGAAATTTATTGACATCGATGAAGTCGCCGATTTATGGGCTTAAAAAAGGCGACAGATGTCTTCTCTGAATGGGCAAAAATCGGTAAAGATGTTGGAATGGAAGAAGGGCACGCAGCATCAGTTTCAGTCATGTTAGAGCAAGCGATTCATCGTATGGAAAAACCGTTCAAAGCAATAGACATCGGTTGTGGAAACGGGTGGGTTGTTCGTAAATTACTTTCATTCGATTCATGCGTTCACGCCAGTGGAATTGATGGTGCTAAGGAGATGATTGCAAAAGCAAGGCAGATTGATCCTGAGGGTGAGTACGTCCATGCACATCTTCCTGGATGGATTCCAGAAGAGAAATTTGACCTCGTGATGAGCATGGAATTCATGTATTATCTAGAAAATCCCAAACAATTTCTTAACAATATCTTCACAGATTGGATGACCCCTGGAGGCTGGATTATATTTGGCATAGACCACTACGCTGAAAACGAGTCGAGTCATTCTTGGCCTGAGAAATTGAATGTTCATATGACCACAATGAGTGATGAAGAATGGCAAGATTCTCTTCGCGAGATTGGATTCGAAAATGTAACTTCTCTGCGTGCTGGAGCAAAAGACGATTGGGCAGGAACACTCATTCTTGTTGCTCAGGCAAGATGAGCCCTAATGGTTCGAATGTTGGTCCGCATCGGCGAACATGACCTCGGAAAAACGGACAAGTCTCACATTCCTCACCTGACTCAAGGCGCTCTGGTATCTCAAAAATCCCTGGAGCCGCGTTGACTTTCGTTCGCCATTCAAGATGTTGGCTCAATTCATTTTTCGCTTGTGCATATTGTTCAGAAGTAAGTTCAATCATCCTGCCTGAGGCCCCAACTAAAATGGCAGGTGGAAGTATTCTTCTTCGCAAGTGATTTGGTTTTCTTGATTCGATGGCTTCCAATGCCATTGAATAAAGCGTCAATTGTAATCGATATGATTGAAGCAACTCTGCCTCTGCTAATGTTGTTGGCAATGGGTGCATTGGGTCTCCCTCGATGACTTGAAGAGGATGCGGGCTACTCATGTCGATGGAGAAATCATTGAGACAGCCCTTTGTCTTCAAATCCACAATCTGAAGGTATCCATTGTTTTCCTTATCTCTTAACGCAATGACAAGGTCTATTCTTCCTTCAAAAATCATCGATGCTTCATCAACAACAGCTTCGAGTTCGTCACCAAATGGGGTTGTTCGTATCAATTCTAGATGTAAATCTCCAAAGTCATGCGTATGTCGAAAAGGAAGTTCTGTTCTTACACCCTCTGCAAAGAAACCATTCATTTCTTTGCCTTTCAAGAGCAGGCCTAATTTTTGATTTTCAATCAATTCCGAAATGGCGAGAATGCGATTCTTCGTCAACTCAAATTTCATGTTTTCATTTGTAATGCCATACTCGGAAAGTACTGATTCAATGGTGTCGACATCAAGTAACTTATTCTCATTTTCAATATGCCATTCGACTGAAAGATTTACTGCATTCTCTGCGAATTTTATTGGATTTGGTAACCCAACCTCCAAAAGTCTGTGCATCATTAATCCAAATTCGCGAGAATTTGGGAAATTCGATGAGACCTCTTGCATATCATTTTGACAAAGAAAGAGAGGTTCGGCGTGCCAACCGAGCACTTGGCCTAGCCAATATCTACGAGGGCAGCGAAACGAGGTGTCAATGTCGTAGGCTGCTCCTTTCATCTCAATTTTGAATTGTGGAACTTTCTTCTTGTTTTCTTTTTGTTTCATGGTCTGAACTATTTTATCAAACATATCGATTGATTGTTGCATGACTGAGTCAGGTTGCTTTGTTTGGAAACAATCGGGATGATGATAGACACGCAAAGATTGTATTGCAGATGAGTGAAATGTAGAACATGTGAACAATTCTTTTGGATTAAAATATATTGGGCTATCATCCATCGGTGGTAAAACATGTGCAGTCATATCGCCATCGAGTAACCATGGAGAATCGACATCAGCACCACGCTTTGCTACATGACGTAAAGCATCGATAAGCATATTTCCAAAAGAGCGAGTGCTTTGACTTCGCTTGATTTGAAAGCATTTTGAATCCTCATGGTATGAACCCATACTGCTGGGTGAGCCTACAAAAATAAGACGCTCTTCGGCCCTCGTAAGTGCAACATAGAGTTGCCGACGACGTTCGGCACGACCCTGGGCATCATCAATGGCTTTCGTAAATTCCCACAATCCATCGTGTGGACGGTCATGGTCAGTCCAGGGTTGAATTCGACCTGCAACAACTTGTGGTGTAACCAGAACATTATCTTGTACCGATTGCGAGGCGTCTCGTTGACCTGCATCAAACATTCCTGCCACAATAATGATTTTTGCCTGCAAACCTTTTGATTTGTGTAAGGTCATAATTTGGACCGCATTTGATGATGAAGATGATTCAGCAGGCGGTCCTTTTTTACCAAGATTCTTCAAAGCATTCATGTGTCTTTGTGTTGCAAGGATATTGTAACCGTTATCGGCGAGGGTCGTTTTCAGTAATTCACACCATGCTTCAACATGGTTACGTTCTGATTCTGTTGAATGCACCACCAGCAGGTCTGAATAATCGATAAGGTAGGCAAATACATCCTCGATTCGTCCTTTGTGGCGTAAGAAATTCACATCGGCAAACATTTTCCTAATTGGGCCTGAAAAGATCTCGGAATCAAAACATGAAAATACATCATTCTCGAGTTGTGACATAAATATCTCATGAATTTCGTCGTCTGACAATCCAGCCAAGGGTGAGCGTAAGACGCCAAATAATGCTCTTTTCGATTCGGGATTTGCAACAAGTTCAAGCATTGAAATTAAAGGTTGGATTACCGGCTGGTGTAGCAAAGCTCCTTGTTTATCCGATACCGCTGGAATTCCTCTATGGCCCAACCTTTGAATTAAATCTGCTACATGTGTACGAGCATGAAAGAGAACCATGATATCACTGGGTTGATACATTGAATCATCAACGATGTCAACCCATTGAAGATTCTCAGTGTCCCAAACTCGAGTCTGTTGCCCTGAAAGCAGGGATTCAATTCTTTGAGCAATAAGTTCATTCTCAAGTTGTTTGACCGAAGAGCGTGCATCAAGGAATGGGTCAAATGGCTTTGTCATGTCAACACTCGCTTGCTCAAGATGTGTTTGGATAGGTACCAACCATTCTAAATGACCACCTGATTGATTCCTACCTGGCCGTAATCGCTGTGGTTCTGCGTACCAATTACCCACAATAGTTTCGTGACGCGATGAAAACACATCATCGAATACATCGTTCATGAATTCAAGGAGATGCGAATTTGTTCGATAATTTGTTGTCATATCGATATGACCTTCTCGACGACGTTGAATTCGATCTAAATCGGTGATGAATTTGCCTTCCTCATCATCACCTGCAGCAAAATGAATGTATGTATGTGGCGCACTTTTTTGCATTTCATCGTGTTTGTTGGTAAATGCATTTCCAGATGCACCATCGCCAACTGGTCTTGGGTCTCTGCCATGGTCTTCTTTTCGAAGATCTTGAAGACTTGGATTGGAATACTCTTGCCGATTCGCACATCGAATTTGTTCAACCATTTCTCTCATGACGGAGACTTCTGCTTGGCGAAAGCGATAGATACTCTGTTTCATGTCCCCAACAATGCAAATTGTTGGACCCCAATACCAATTGTCTGATTCTGATTCCTCAGAAAGTTTCAACCTCCGCCCCCATAGCCGAGATAGAAGACGGGCATGGCTAGGGTTCGTGTCTTGATACTCATCGATGATAAATGCTCTAAACTGCTGACGAAGATTCTGTAAAATCTGAAATCGGTGAAGTAAATCGTTTCGACAGCGTTCATCATCATGCAGGATTGTGAGTGCTCTTGCAATATGAGCGTCTTTCCAAGGTTCCGATGTCATTGAATCCAATGCTTCAACCGCTTCTTTGGGGTACATTTGGCGACAAATATCCGGGCATCGTGTGAGCAATAAATCGGAAGCAAACCTAAGGATATCATCAAAATCATTGAATCCGTCTATCGATTTTCTGTGCGAATGGATTTGATGTGCACCTTTGTGAATGAAAAATAAATCTTGCATGACATCCATTTGTAGCTGTTCTGAAACATAATGATTCAGATGTTCATGGTCTGTTGGGATGTCTTTTTCTAAACCGAAAAGATACGATTTTGCGTTCGATGGCATGAATGAATAACCATCATGTGGTTGAATTGTGAAAATACATCGGGCAAGTAAAAGAAAAATTGAGTGATCTTGGTGGTTCAGATGCTCTTTGATTGCATTGGAAAATTCAACGCCGTTGCCAAAGACTTCATTTTTCAGTTCCTTATCTGAGAAAGTTGATTCACCTTTCTTGAATAATCCGGCAACCCATTCATCATCAGGTAAATTGCCTCGAGGGAAGTATGACGATTTTCCACTCGACAAACTTGAGAAACTGGAAATGGATAGACATACTCGCCAAATCCAGCGTAATTTATCCAATGGATTTTGTTCGGGGGGGTGTTCGACAAGATGAATGAGATGATGCATTCGAGATTGTGAATATGTAGGCCCTGAAGGAATACACTGGGATGGATAGGCTCGGAAATTGTTCACCCAATTCTCTAAGATTTGATGAAGAACTTCAGTAAACTCATCGAGTTTTTCCTCATTCACCGTATCCAACATAATATCGAACAACAACTGAACTGAATCTGATTGCTGCGAATGGAATTCAATGCCTTGTTCTTCTGCTCGGCGCATCAAATTTCGATAGGCCTCTTCGACAAACATCGATTTCGACATTAATCCTTGAATCACAATTGCAGCGTTTGCTTGGCCGCCCAATCGTACAGTTAAGCGATCTCTTGCCTCAAGAAATTCAATTGGGTTCTCAAGCAATCCTGCTTCCAAGGCATCATCAACATGACGCATTCGCCAAATACTACTCAAGGTTTCAAGAATCAAAATTTGAGACATTTCCTCGGAAATCTGCTCAATTGGTGGTGTGATTGCAACGAGGTCAAGGTATGGTTGGACAAGTTGACTAAGAAAACTATCAATCGTAGAAATTGGTGCATTATCGAGTTCTGATAAAAGCATCTCAACGTCTCCACTCTTTTGGAGTCGAGGGTCAAAAACAGTGTTTTTACCCGATGTTGATGTATCTGACAGTGTTGAAAGTGCATTTCGAATTCTCACCTTTAATTCGGCTGCAGCCTTCCGAGTGAAGGTGATGGCAACAACCTCTGCTGGAAGCAAACCTAGCCATTGTTTTGGATGGGTCCTCGATTGCTTTGAGGATTTGAGAGCGTCAGAAGGCCGCAAGTCTTCGCGTGGACCTGGATGCGTTGATAATGTTGCTCTTTGGATTGGTGACAACAAATGTTGAATGTATCGTTGAGCCATCACCGTTGTTTTTCCAGTGCCCGCACCTGCATCGAGTGCAATGTGCTTATCGACATCTAAACCAAGCCGTTGGCTGTTGTTAAAGCGGGTCATTTCATTTCGCCCCCTGCTAGGTCAAACAACGTACACACACTGTTGATTGGACAATACGAGCAATGACGGCCAGGTGTGGGATTCACATATCCATTCGATGCCGACTCAATGACCCTCATGGCCGTCTCGATGCGTTCATTCATCCAAACACGGAAAGGAGGAGATGCAGTCTTTCCTTCAGTTGTCGAAGGGTAAAGCCGACTCAAAATATTCGTCTGCTTTCCGATTCCATTGATTTGAACGCCGTGAGGAAAAGCAGTTGTGTCAATTTCAACATAATGTTCAGTCCATTCACCGACTTCGCTAATCCCTACACCGATTACCCTATCATTTGGATGGGTAATCTCCCATGCCCTTGCATAAAGTGCAAGTTGTACTTCACGAACTAAGCCTTTGAAATGACGGCTGCCGATGTTGTCAGATTTTGGACCATTCACAGTTTTGATATCTCGGATGATGACATACCTCTGTGCAGAGCGTTGTTGTTCGATACATTGCATTGGAAAAGGCTCATCAAACTCTTTTTCATCAATGAATCCTTCATCGATAAGTGCGTCTTCCAATTCTTCTGATGGGAAGAATATATCGACACGATCAGCAAATCCATTTACACAAAGTTCCAATTCCGACTTTTGCAATATCTTGACATGGTTTGATTCTGTATCTGAGACGGCCCATTCAACTGCAACCGGTGCACAGGAAGATAAATCGTATGTTTTTTGGATTAAGTCACCAATACTTCCTCGTGGTTGGAGAGTCACATTTCCTTCGAGATATTGACGCCATTCATCTGGAGTTGAACCAATGAGGCTTCGACATCGATGCACGGAGATAGCAAAATCTAATTCCAACCACGTCACGTTTGTGGCAAGAAAATCTAGAGCTCGCACCCATCCATCAATTGGGTTCGAGATTGGCCCCTCATGGAGTGGGATTGGTGCTTTTACCTCACCGTCATATGCAACAACACCGTGTCCACCGAGGATGTGGGCCAGTACCTCATGCACCATATCCCCTCTCATGATTGCATTGATGTCTTCCTCAAGTTCTGAAGGGGCATCCTCAACATTGAGAAATTGTTTCGCCCAACCTTTACGAGGGCACTCTATCCATGATTGAAGGCGAGAAGGTGACCAACGTTCTCGCTCGAGTGATGATTCGATTGTACCACTAAAATGTTCGATTTCTGGTTGTGATTCAAAAGCAGGAGGAAGTGGACGCGGGTCGATGAATGGTGAAATGGATTGACCCCCTCCTTTCACACCTAAGTGCGGATATTCTCCTTCAAAATCCTCCAATTTATCGGCTTGAACAAGATTGAGTCCCTCTTTCAAATCGGATATCGCTGTACGATACTTGCGCGATTGCCATGACAAAGTTTCTCCTTTCTTCAAGGTATTTTTTGAGGGTTGCCTCGAAATGCGGTCTTGGTGCAATGCCCGTTCCAGACTTGGCAAAAATGAATTGTTACGATGTATTGGTTGGGTTTGCTGCACACCGTATTTTAATTCAAGGCCAACATTTTGACGTATGTTTCTTTGGCTGGAGCCATTTTTTTCAATCAAATAGGCACCTTTGACTTGATGAATTTGCAACGGTTTCGGAATAACCCAATGGAGGTCGTTTTTATCATCGTACATCGTTCCCCAATACGACGAGAGTGTGTCGCTACCTTTTCGCATCATCCATTCAAAAGGTAGAGCGAGATTGGCAAATTCATCTTGGTTAAGTTCAAAATACCATTCAGCCAAAGGTGTTGCGGGTTCACCTCCCTCCTCTAAAGAAGCATCAAAAATACAAGTAAATGGAGAACAATTCAACAAATGACGAAGGTGATGTCGTCCTTTTCGGATTTTTGAACTGTTCGAAAGAAAGCCGAGCTCTTTCTTCGTAAATTCATCTAACCAAGGAATCACTGGTTGTTTCATCGACCATGACTCTACATCCATAAACGTGAGGATGAGCATATCACATTCAAGGCCAAAGGCTTGCTCAGGTGTCATGATTTTAATCAAATCAGAATTCATCTGATGAGCATCTGTTCTTATATGCGTCGAAATATATGCAATTCTTTCGAAAAACCAATTCGCAGTAAGTTTCGACCATGTCGATGTATGGATACTCGATTGTAATTTTCGAATTTCAAGAATAAATTTTTCCAATGCTTGTGCTTCGTAATTTGTTTGGTCGAGGTCACTGACAATTTTTTCCCAGTCAATTTTTTTAAGAATTTCTTCAAACCATGCGAACACATTGGAGGGGCTTGATGGCAGAGGTAATGCTGTTTCACTCATCGGGCCTTCAATGTCCAATTGGGCAACATATTGGTCCTCTGTTGATAGTAAAGGGGACATCAATCTTGAAATTGAGGCTAGAGCCCAAAGGGTTTCTTCGATTTCTTGATTCGTGATTATCTCATACTTTGATTCGATGGGTTGCATTTGAGACAATGTGCCACGCCAGCGTCCCAGTGCCCCTGGCCCGCCTAAAACATGGTGGATACTGGAGCATTTCTGGAGGACATTTTGATGCAGTACTGGCCGCCAATCCTCATTTTGTGGATGCTTAAGGTCGGGAAACAGATCAGTTTTCAGTGGTAACCCGACTGTGTGAATAAACCTCAGAAGATGATTGAGGGACCATGCGTGGACACCATATCCTATTCTTGCTAAACCAACAAGTTGCTGGACATATGGAGTTTGTTGAATAGGAATTGAGGACTGCCCAACTGGTAGACCCATCATGGAGAGATGATTTCGCCAAGCATTTTGATGATCTTCTTTGCACGGGTCGATGATGATAATCTTACCATGATGTTCATGCAAATATTCTGATATAAATTGACAAACTGATTCAATTGTCTGCTTTTTGTTTTCGAGAAGAATTCGAAGAAAAGATGGATGATGGTCAAAGCCGTTCGATGTTTGCCATCCATCGGGCATGAGTTCGCCGCGCTTGATGTTATCGAGGCCAAGTGGTAGAGAATCTATTGAATCAAAATGTGCGTCAACAATCGAACTTCCACGATGGCCCAATCGAATTTGACCTTGTGCAATCAATTGATGAATAGGCAACCAAGAAGATAAATTTTTGAGGATTGATGTTTGTATCGGGGAATAATCTGGTGGGTGATTTAGAACGATGATACCATCAACAAGTTGAAGATGAAAAGGCCGATTTCCCAATGTTTTAAGTGACGCATTCACATGAAATTCTGTCAGGAATGGAATCATTTTTTTGTGAATTTCTTCAAAATTTAGAAGCTCGGACAGGATGTCATCAAAGCCTGGGTTTGCCTCCCATTTCCACGGTAGTTCCGCTTGCAAAAGCGTCCTTAGCGTTTTGATAATTCGTTGAGTCTTTGCAAATGTCCAAGGGTGAGCACCATTGTGCAGGACGGGAAATGCGAACTCATTTGCTCGTTTCTCAAGGAGATTGTGAATTTTTTCAAGCATTGCGATATCATCGTCGAATGGGGTATGAAGTCGTAAATCACTTGCTAATTGTCGGATGAGTCCGTCGTATGTTACATGATGATTTGGGTGCGCAGTGACATCTTCGTAACGAAGACGTGTCATGAATGCATTTCGGTGTTCTGTTGTCGGGTGGATGAACAACACATTGGAAATTGTCCCAGAAGCGATTGAATCAAACAACCAATTCGGGACACATCGTCCCAATTCAACCGGTTCTGATGATATCAAAAAAATCTCCACCTCTCTTCGCATTCGAGTACCAAATGCGAGCGTTTAAGAACATTCCATGATAGATACAATCGCTAAGTTGCCCCCGCTCTCGATTGTCATGACCACACCAATCTATGATGTCAAATTTCATCACTCTTGTGATTATTAATGCAAAAAGTTCTTATACCGCCCACCACATAGTATAAATTCCCCGCCGAAACCAGACCTTTTCCGCTTAATTTTCAGTGAAAAAGAACAACATGAATAAAATTCATGTTATGGTAGGGAAAGGGGCAACAAACGGCGTATCTTGATATGCAAGTCAATCGGGAATACTCCACAACAAAAAGGTGAAAGAAATGGAAAATAAATGTAAAGATTGTGGCGGGTCGAACCTCCGCGAAGACGAAGAAAAAGCCGAATGCGTATGTTCTGACTGTGGTTTTGTCATGCCATTGTCTCAAAATGACGAATTTAACAATGGTGCAAGCCTATTTGGCGAACAGCGAACCCATGAGCGAGTGACCACAAATGCTGATTTGGGTGGAACATTCCAACCTTCACACAGCCGAGTTGACCACACTGGTCGTGCTGTGAACCGTCATCTTCGAAGAGCATACATCTTTGGGACACAGCGAACCCAAGTCCGAGAACGAATTCCTCAGCTTCGACAGGTGAAAGAGGCTGTTGTTGACCTTGTAGGCGAGGATACCATGTTTCAAATTGAACGTATCATCGATGCTTGTATTCTCCCATTCAGTGAAGAAGACCTTCAAACAATCGAACAACATCAACAGAACTCTGGGCGAAGAGAGAAGAATCTAAAGAATATAGCCCAAAGCATAAATCGCATCTCAAAAGACTTCTTTCAACGCCAAGGTGACGAAAATGGGTCCACTGCAGGCCGCCTTAACAACTACCTGCTAGGCATGGCCATTCTTGAATGGTGTTCACTCCTCGGCCTTATCCAAAAGGTCGAATTGGCAAATCGACGTCAAGCACTTGGTTTACCTCTTGAACTTGTAACAAAAGCTCGACAAATTGTGGACAAATGTCTCAAGGCACAAATTCGCATGGGCCTTCGATACAACGGACTTCGCTACATTGCCGAACGAAATGTGGTTGAAATCCGTGTGACAAACCGAGATGATGACTTCACACAAGCACTCAGTGATCTTCTCAATGCTTTATTCGACGCAGACATCAGTGATGAAGTCCTTGATGGCATCAACAACGATGTGCAGCGACGAATGAATTTGCTAAAAGAGCCTTCAATTGATGGTCCTTTAACCAACCATCCTGCAAAGAAAATCATGGCCATGCTTGTGTACTACTCACTTGAAGCTCACATCGGACGACATCGAAAACTCACTCTGTTAGCCGATACAATTTTGATGACTGCCCAGGGGCTTGCGAATTTCATTTCCCTCGTTGAAAATGACCGTGAACTCTTACCAGAGGCCTTCATAGAGGCCATTCTTTCAAATTTGGGCGAATCTTCTCAATCTGATGGCCAAGAGTCAACAGAAGTCATTGATAATTGAAGGGTAAAAATCAAACGCAGGGTGCACGTCCATAACTCATGGGCAGACTCATCATTGTGGTTGTAACACTTGCTCTTCTTTGTTCAATGCCATCAACTCAAGCGGCACCAGTAGAAGCCTTGGACCATGGATTTATCCTTGGTGGCCAGTGGACAAATGCATCGAATGTCTCAACGCAAACAGACCATTTCAATGATTTGCCATCGTTAGTTGAGGATTACACAGCGACATGGTGCACGAATTGTGTTGATGTAGAACATGCACTCGATGAAATTCCTTTTTCGTTCCTTCAACAATATCATTTTCACCGAGCAATTGGTGAGACTGAAGACCCGTTTGGCTCTGTCGTGCTCGATGAACGATGGCAAGAAATGTACGGTCTCAGAATTCCACCTACCGTCGTCTTCAATGGACATCTCAAGAAAGTTGGAAGTGTTGCTGACGGAGATTCTTTGAAAGATGATTATGATAACCTCACCAATTCAACACGGCTTTTGGATGAAGGGTCATCCGATTTTGCTTGGACCCCATCGGGTGAAGTCGGTGTTGCCGTTTGGAATGTCAATTTTAGTGAACTCGTTTTAGAACATTATACGATAGATGTTCAAGTGTGGTTTGTAGAATCCGGAGCTACGTTTGAGGAAGGTTCGAACCAACTTGGGTACTACCCGCATATTGTCCGTGAAATACATTCTTTGGGAAGCGAACTTAACGGAACTGCAACGCTCACCATCCCAACGGCATTTGATGATGATGACATTGAGGTTCATCTTATGTATGAATTCACAACGATTCAAGATGAAGAATGCTGTGAAGGAGATGAAAAGTCAACATCAGAAGAAGACGAATCTCTACCTTTCCTCAATTTGAATGAGCTGCTCCTCGTCATTGTTCTCTGCACCTTCGTTTTCCAGAAGAAAAGGCACTGAACATGAATATTGCAATATCTACAAGTCTTCAAACCGAATCCAATCTTTGCCACCTTTTTTGTCGTCCTGCAAATCTTCATGAAGTTGCCATCGTCCTTTTTCTAACTTTTTTGGGGCTTGGGTTCTATCGATATAATTCCACCAACGCGGTGGTGCTTTCTCAGCTCCTTGCTTCTGTTGAAGTTGGTTCAGCATTCGTGCGACTTCAATACGGGCATCAGTTCTTGGGTGACGCTTACGTACCATCACCAGGTTCTGTTCGTCTTCAAGAAGGAGTTCGTAGCCAACAAGTTCAGCAATATTTTGGATAAACCGTTCCTCATCCCTGTCTCGAATTGTGATCTTGAGATTGAAGTGTTGAAAAGCAAGTGATTTGATCTCCGCTCCATGCAACTGGATGGTTGATTCGATTGGTTGAAGATGGAAGCATTCCCATGCCCTTGAAAATGTTTCACACCATCGACGTTCTCCGTCTCTTATGTCGCCACAACCGTGAATTCGTTTGACTGTTTGTCTATTCCTCAACATATCATGAATGTACGGAGGATTTTGTATATACCTGCCCATATATTCTTGCATTCTATCTCGATTGATTCTCACTCCGCCTTCATAATCCTGCTCGTCCATCTTTATTGATTGGTCAACCAGCCTTTTCCAAGCGAGTACTGCCTCTCTGTGTGTGAATTCTTCAATCGTTGTACGGGGGACGCCTCGTTTCGTTTTCGTTTCGTTGCCCTCAACGCCAATTTGTCGTTGGCGTCCAATTCTGTTCTCCATCATCCACCTTCCAAAAGGATCGGGAATGTGGACTAAAGACAATTGTCTTGTCAATTCAGGGTTTGATTCATCAATCCGATGAAACCAACGAGGCCTGCGGCTCATGTCTCCTTGTTCGTCAAACTGCCCATCATTCCGACCACGAAAGGGGTGTTGGCGCACAAAATCATGAAACTCGGGGATGTCAAGTTGTTGAAAAAATTCATCATGATTTTTTGGTGTAAGAAGGAGTGGCCCATTTCGAACGATATGATGGCGAAGACTTTCAACGAGGCGGGATGAAATGGCATCATTTGCGATGCTCATCACCACCGAGCCAATCGTATCTCCAATGGGGAGTCTTCTTTGCGTAGGTCCATTGTGAATGCACAGCGTTTCACGGTACTGAAGAGTTGTCCCTTGACAATCTAAAGGTCGAAGAAGATACGGTGCACCGTGAGCTCCATAACCCAGTTTCAATTCATAGTAATGACCAAACTTTCCACGAATCAAAATCGCATCACGGTGTACAACTGCATTTTCCCCCAACACATCAAGACAACCTTGAAGAAATTGAACTGATACTCCAAAGGGTGTTTCTGTGATTGGTTTTTGGTGAGCGTCTTCGAACCAAATGGATTGAAGTGCTGAAAATAATTTTCTTGCTGGGTGGTCAATGGGATAAAAGCATGCTGAAAGAACAAACGCAATATGCAACGGATGCTCAAGAACTGAAATCCAAAAACTAGTGCCGTCTATTCTTCTCGCTCTTAACTTAATCTTGCCCTTTGAAAATCGAATCGGAGCAACTTGATTTTCGTCTTCGTGGTGAATGTTTGTCTCTTGATTCCATGCTTGAACCCAAGGCTCAGGAAAAAGATGCTCTAAGTCATCGGGAATATTCTTTATAGAATTTTGATAGTTTTGAGGGAAACTCATTCTCCCTCCGTTTTGATGAAATGAATTCACATCATACGCCCATGCATGGATACTGCTCGACAGCCCGTCGCTTTCCCTGGAGCAAGTAATCTTGCTTCCAAGCCATCTCAACATGGCGTTAAATGATTCTTCACCTGCTGTGCGACGTCGATGGCGTCCTTGCATTCGAAGACGAAACATTCGTTCCTCGCGTTCTTCGTGAATGCTCGGAGCAAAAGCGGAGGCTGCTAAGAAAAATTGTTTCAAATCCCATCCTTTTCGCTCGATTGGATTGCACATGATCTTGAAAAATATACCAATCGGTACCTCTTTCGCCATCTTAAAATTATCAATAAAACAGTCATCGCCGTGAATCGAGATAACCGTTTCATCGTGGAGTTCAATTCCTTTTCGGAGTATTGCGTTTTGTTTTTCGCATAATGGCCCATCTGAAAATTTAAGATTGATGATGGTTCTAAACTCATCTTCTTCACAAGGTAATTGCTTTATTGGGTCTTTACCACAATCCAATCTAAACCATTTAAGTTCGGGGATATCAAGCAATGGAGTAAGTCGCTTCCATTTTGTTGGTGTTTGTTTCGCACCGGCCATCAATCGAACGATTTCATCTCGGGTGTTGGGATCAATTTTGATGTTCCAATCTTTTGTAATATTGGATTTCAACAACGATGAACAAAGTTCACAGTGTTCATCATGTTCATTGGCTTGGCGAGAAGAACAAATCTTGCAAGGATTATCGTATGGATTCACACAAGTGAAAAGCCACGAGTAGATATAAACTCATGACATAATTACATCTTGGAGCCGTATCACATCTTTATCTTCAACGTGTAAATGCACAACAAAGCGAAGTCGATGTGGCCCTACGTCAAAAACATCGATGCCATGAGTTGAAAGATGCTCGACCCACTGCTTTGCGGGTTGTTCGGTATCAACATAGACCATATTTGTTTGAACGGTGGAAACATCGACATGAAAACCAGAGGTTTGATGAAAAAAATCTGCGATTTGTTTTGCTCTACGGTGGTCTTCCTCTAGACGCTCAATGTTGTTTTCAAGAGCATACAAACATGCACCTGCAAGTATTCCTGCTTGCCTCCATCCGCCTCCGAACATCTTTCGCCATCGATGAGCAGTTGCAATGAATTCAGACGACCCCACAAGAATTGAGCCAACAGGGGCACCTAATCCTTTGGACAAGCAAACAGAAACGGAATCATACATTTCCGATAGACTATCGACCGAGAATTTTGTTGCGATGCTCGCATTAAAAATTCGTGCCCCATCGATGTGTGTCGCACAATCAAATTCGCGTGCTACAATTGCAATTGCATCAAGTGTTTCTTTCCTGTAACAAGCACCTCCACCTAAATTGGTTGTGTTTTCCACACAGACTAAACTTCCGTTTGGATAATGGCTTTGAGAGCCTTCGGATTTTCGAATAGCAGCTCGAACTTGTTCAGGTGTCATCAAACATTTTTCCCCGTCAACCAAAGAAATCGATGCTCCACAAAGTGCAGCAAATCCTCCCCCTTCATATCGATAAATATGTGCTGATTTATCGCAAATGATTTCATCACCAGGCACGGTATGTGTCCGGAGGGCAATGGCATTGGACATCGTTCCTGAGGGAACAAACAATCCAGCATCCTTTCCAAACATTTGAGCAACCCTTTGTTGAAGTTCAATGACCGTCGGGTCATCTCCTAGAACATCGTCACCGACCTTTGCATTGTGCATGGCTTCCAACATCTTCGAAGTTGGTTGTGTCACAGTATCGCTTCGAAAATCAATCCTGTCGATATTGAATTCTCTCATCGAACCAACCAAGAACTTCTTCTTCATCAATTCCT
>Ga0255766_10000314_pt1 | contig 43118 bp, 30 predicted proteins | sample 071ome_23_FD_179966 | JGI IMG/M metagenome (GOLD analysis project Ga0255766, IMG submission 179966) | Coastal salt marsh microbial communities from the Groves Creek Marsh, Skidaway Island, Georgia - 071403BT metaG (version 2) | ecosystem: Environmental > Aquatic > Marine > Intertidal zone >...
CGATGACATTAAAGATTCATCTTGGCCAAACATAGAAACTATAGATGATATAAAGAATCTCCCAAAAAGAATATTAAATGAACTAGAACACGTATTTAACTTAGATGAAGAAATTAAAGTACATCACAAAACTGCTGGTGAAGAAACAAATACATTTCAGATAAAACAAGCAATAACTAAAAGTCTTGAAAAAAACAACATTGACTACATTCACTACAAAGGAAAAATAACAGTTGACAACGCAAGTGTGTGTCGTGTCGGAAAAGATTTATATTATCCCGGACTTTTAAATCACACAGAAGACGAAATTAAAAATGTATTAGGTAATCAATACCGAATTAATATGTACGAAGGTGATGGGCACGCAGACAGTTGTTTTTGTCCAGTTGTCCCAGGATTAATAGTTTCACTTCACGGATATATACTTTATGAAAAATCATTTCCTGGCTGGAAAGTGGTAGAACTACCAGGTCAATCATGGGACAAAGTGAAGGAATTTATGGAACTTAAAACTAAAAATAAAGGAAAGTGGTGGGTACCAGGAGAAGAAAACAATGAATCTTTGATTACTTGTGTTGAAGAATGGTTAGACAACTGGGTGGGGTATGTCGAAGAAACTGTTTTTGATGTTAATATGTTGGTAATCGACAAAAAGAATGTCATCGTAAATAACTACAACAAGAAAGTTTTTGATGCGTTTGAAGAATTTGGTATCACTCCACACATCTGTAACTTCAGACACAGATACTTTTGGGATGGTGGAATACACTGTATTACATCCGACATTGAAAGAGAAGGGGAAATGATTGATTACTTCCCAGAACGGGGTTAGATATTACTTAAATCTTTAATTGTTTCTATCGTACTATCTCTTTCACAGAGATTGATATATTTGTTTTTGTCGGTTGACCATTCCTTTCCAGTCCACCATTCAAACCCATCTATGTGTGCTTTGTATATGCTACCCTTTTCATATCCTGGACCCATATAAACGTGTTTAAATCCGTTTTCTTTTGCCCAAGCAAGTTCGTGTAGTAAACTCTTGTGTCCTACTTTTTCTTCAGGATCATCGTAGTTCCAACAGAACAACACAGTTTCCAACGCATCTTCACTATACATACGTAACTTAGACCAAGCAACTGGTTTATGATTAAAGTAATAAACCATTTTGTAATCCGAACGTATCCAGTTGTCTACTTCACCGTGAAAAAAGTCTTTGTACTTGTGATGATTACAATAGTTCAAATAAATGTTTTCCAATGTATCTTGGGAAACATCAGCATCGAACTTGTAATGTAAGATGTTGTCGTGTCCATCGTCGTTACCTTCTTGTATTAATGGATCTTTACTATTGAACTTCGATAAATCACATCTTGTACTTCTACATTGATACCAAATAACATCATCTTCAGTTTTACCGTGCAAATCAGTTAACCATCCAGTTTCTAATGCTTCGTCAATGTCATCATCACATACATCAACTAAACGAGCCGAATAATGTTCTAAATGTGTTCTTTCTTGTGTACCAAAATTATGATCGAATACAATTTTCATATAACTAATTATGTCAATTTTTAACTTAGGAAATATTATGGATTACTATATGATTTGGGCAAATAAAGAAGGAGATATATCAGACCATAAATGGGTTGAAAATATGAAATCATTTTTGGATCACTTGGTTTCAGAAGGAAAACTCGAGGACTTCAAAATAACCAGATGTAAAATGGGTTTTAGGTCTATGGAGAATATGCCTGAGTGGCAAATTATTATGATGATAAAAGATATGTCCCAACTCGAAGATGCCTTTAGGCGAGTTGCACCAAAAGAAGGTGAGTTAGAAGAAAAACATCAGTCATTTAACCAATTCGTAGCAGATGACATACAACACGCACTCTTTAGCGATTGGCCATATGAATTTTAGTATTAGATGGGTTGCTTCGCAACTCCATAATGACTTCGCTATCGCTCGTCATTAAAGTTCTACAGTTAATTAACTTAATCAAGAATACACAATAGTTAATTCAACAATGCATAAGAAAAGAAAATTTTTTTATTTAAAGATACAAGACATATAAGTCTGTTCTCAAACTAGAAGATACATTCACCGCTACTTACAGCGGATGAATTAGGGTATCTTCTTATCTCAAACTGAGAGCGACACATCGTTAGTATATAACTTCTCACGAAGGGAGGAGGGTTTTGCTATCACACCTCTATTACAATACGTTCACGCATATATGGATTCTCTAACGACAGAAATATTTCCATATATTGTTGGATTACATTATTCATTCTTTTGAGTAAGATCAAATAATGTTGGTTTTACCAACTCACTTTGCGTTTCTTAGGGTTCTCAAGAAACTAATTTATTTCAGGGTTTACGAAATAAACTCGCATTCGGCATTCCGAATCAACTATTAAAACAACAGAAAGGTAAATCTTGGGGAGAGCCAAGTCCTTTAAGCATCCTATTAGGGTAGTCTGTTGAGTCAACTGCTATCGCTCAGTCTTAGTACCTTCTCTATTTCAGAAAGGATTCCTAGCATACTTTTCACTCACCTTATGCCGAGGTTATCGATAGTTTTATAAAAATTATATACCTGAGATTTGACCTATCTAAAAATTTTTCGCTTCTGTTTGACCGTAATAAGTATTCTGGTTACCCTAAATGAATTTCCCTAGTCCACTGATTTTCAAAACTACCCTTTTCTTTTTTCCCTACACCACAAGTTCTTGAACAGACATCATGTGGTTTTAATTCCCAACTATCTATTAATCCTTTCCAATTTTCTGTTTTTAAAAGTTCCTGAAGATAATCATCTGCATTGTAATCATAAGGTCCAATCCAACAACAAGGTAGTTTTCTACCACTTGCAGTTACATATAAACTTTTGTCTTTTAATGCCAGACAATCAATTTTTTCTACCCTACTTATGTTAGGAAGTTCAAAAGTATTCGGTGGGTTAAGATTTTCAACAAAACGAGTTTTGAACCTTTTACTAACCTTACAACGAAACCATTTGAATCCCATTTTTCTTGCCAATTTTTCTGCTTCGTCTATCTGATGTTCATTGTGTTCAAACACCAACATATCCCAATGAGCAGAACCACCATTGTCTATGAATGTCTTTGCATTGGATATTACCTTTTCATAGTTAACACCAACTCTATAGATGTGATTAGTATCTTCTAACCCATCTATACTAAAGACGACATAGTCTCGTGGCTGATTAAATATTTCCGCTAATTCAGTCCACCACTTAGTTCCTCGAATACTTCCATTTGTATTCATTCCTAGAACAATATTGGGATTACATTCTCTGAAATATCTAAAAATATCTAAACCTTCTTGTGTAGATGCAGGATCACCAAACACACCACACATAAACATCTTATCTAAATTTTGAATAAACTCCTTACTGAATAAGTTTTTACATTTTTCGAGTGTGAGTTCATTTCTATTTTTATTATCGTTGTATAAATCACTATCCTCTCTTGAACACTGAGGGCATTTCGCATTACAAACAGTAGTCGGTTCTAAATGTAAGACTTTTGTTTCTTGAGTAAAATCTACCATTCCGTCATATAATCTATACTGATTAAACTTTCTGCAGAACACTTCGTTCTACATTCCAAATTATCAAACTCTAAAAATTCATTACTCCAAAATTCATCATTGATGATTTCTTCGAAAGTTCTTTTGTGAAGATTAAACTTCTCCTGTGATGCCTCTATCCATTTTTCATTGTGCTCATATCGTGTTGCTGTCCAACAACAAGGATAAAACTCACCACGACTGTTTAGAAAAACTCCCTTATTTCCAATTAGACAAAGTCTTGGAGTAATTCCCTTATCTTTCAGTTCGAATATTTTCTGTTTGTAAACATTTTTTAATTCTTCTGTCTTTCTAACTTTGTCACTAAACACAAAAACTTCTCTTTCAAATCTATGTCCTTCTGGAACATACTTTGATGATGGTTCTAAATCATCATTCTCACCATACGCAATCGGATATTTGCTTCCAAATTTTGTACTGTGTGTTAATTGAAAAGCATCAAAGTTCATTTCTTCTGCGTACTCTTTCATATACTGAAGATTATCTTCGTTGAATTTGAAAGCAATTGCCGCCCAAATCATATAAGTTCTTTTGTTATGTAATCTGAAATTGAGAGCACCATTAGTTGCACTTGAAAAATCACTATTGATTCTGTACTTTTCATTACTATCTTGGTTCCACCCATCTATACTAAAATGTAATTCATCATATTCATTCAGAATACTAGAAAGGTTTATCCACCAATCTATTTCTTTATGACTACCATTGGTAATGATTACGAGATGAATAGTTGGATTGATTTTCTTTATCCATTCAACTATCTTAAGAAAATCTTTACAGTAAATTGGATCACCATCGTTACCACAGAATGTAATACGACGAATCTCTTTGATAATATTCTCACCAATTTGATTTTGAAAAAACTCCAAAGTGAGTTGACGATTTAATAGACTCTCGGGAACTTCTGCACGAGGACAACGAGGACATTTGAGAGTACAAATACTACTCGGTTCTATGTGCCAATGTAAGAGTGATAGACTCATTGTTGGATTGGTTCGAAGTTGGTAAATCCATCTTCTTTAACAACTTCCAATACATTGTTTACACGACTAATTAATTCATTCTTATGACTAATTAACCACACACTTTTATTTTGTTCTCTTGCCATTGTTTTAAGAATTACCAAAGCATTCTCAACACCGGCATCATCCATTCCACTATCGACTAACTCATCGACAAAGATAAGATTGATTGGTGTGTATAGATTCTCCCACACATCACGGAAAGCCCAACTCAAAGAAAGTATTACACGATTCTTTTCACCACGAGAAAGATTATCAAAGTCATAATCTTTTCCAAGATGAGAAATTTCTACACTTAAATCATCTTTAAATTCAATGAGGTGATTCAGACCTGTTTTTCTTATGTAATGAGTAAGTCTAGAATTTAAATAAGATAAATTCTGACTAATGATTTGTTTACGAACAAAACTATCTTTATCTGTCAGTAGTTTCAATAAGAAGTTTTGATGTTCAAGTAATGTATTACTTTCATTAATCAAAGTGTAATCAATATCTTGTAATGCTTCTTCTTTAATAGATTGAATTTGATCAGTATAAGGATTTTCCTCAACTGCTCTCTTTTCCATTTGAACAACCAACGACTCAATAGAATGTTTATGATTTAATGCATCTTCCAAACTATTGTATTGTGTTGATGGTTTTTGTTCTACGATTACTTGTGCTATCTCGTTTTCTTTTTCTTTTTTATTATTTTCTAATTCATCTAATTCGGTAATAAGTTGAGTGACTGATTCACTTTTCTCAGTTAAGAGTTGTGTTTGCATTTCATCGTGGAGTTGTTGTCCACATGCATGACACTTGTGATCAGACACTGCAACCAATTCTTTCTCAATACTCGTTAAAGAATTGTTCTTTATGTTAATGTTATTTTTTATTGTTGCTAAATCTGAATTGAGTGTTATTTGTTTTCTTGAATTTTCATTAATCGTTTCTATTAATTTATGATTTGCTATTTCTTTTTCAATATCAATTCCACTTAGTGCTTCTATTTGTGCTGCGTAGTTTTCTACATCTTTTATTTGTGATTCATTCCAGGCAGTATTCCTAAGTTCTAAACTTTTAATTTGTGATTCTATTGCTTTGTTTGATTCTTTTATAGCATTGATTCTAAATTCTTCACTCTTTATTTTATCTTTTACATCTTTGATTAATTCTTTTAATGTTGCTGCTTTTTCTGAAAGTATTGTAATACCTAATAGTTGTTCTATGATTTCTCTTTGGTCAGCCACTTTCATATTAAGAAACGGCTCTGTGTATGTTGTGAGTGCCACAATATGTTTAAACATTTCATGACTAATACCTAAAAGTTCTTCTATTGTATTCTGTGTTTCTCTATTTTCACCCTGTGCACTATCATCTGATTCTGTATCACCTATATAAAGTTTTAGTATGTTTGGTTTTCTTCCTCTTTCAATTTTATAATCAGTTCCATTTTTGGTAAATTCAACACTTACCAACATTCCCTTATCATTTGTTTTGTTTACTAAGTTTCCTAATTTAATTTTTGTTAATGCTTCACCATACAACGCATAACATAATGCATTGATGATAGTTGTTTTACCTGTTCCATTTCTATTACCATTATCACCTAAGTCTAAGTTTTTACCCAAGACTAAAGTTAAATCGTTTTCAAATGTAATACCCTGAGTGATGTTTCCAACACTCATAAAGTTTTTGATTGTTAAGTTTTTTATCTTAATCATTAAAGATTGTTATATATCTCAATTAGTTTTCCAGCATCATATGCATCGGAATTAATTTTATTAATTTGATCATGAACGATTTGGTCGACAGATTGTATCTTAGAGATTTCTTCTATTTCCCCATCTTCCATCTCACCCATTACTGGTTGTAAAGATAATTCTCTTAGACCATATGTATCAATAAAAGTTTCTTTAATAAAAGTAGATTCTTCAAAATTAATTTCCACATCCATTAGTAAACGGACATGCATATTCTTTTTTAAATACTTTTCTGGCTCTGCTATTACTTTACTTAAATTGAATGTGGAATACAATGGGCAATCTGACCAATTGTGGTATTTCGGTGAACCACCCCATTCAAGTGTCATACAACCTCTGTTAGCATCTCCATCATCTGCATAGTTATGAGGGAAACAATTACCAATGTAATGGATGTTTTTCTGTTCTTGTCTCATATGAAAATGGCCAGAAAAAACATATTCAATATCACCGAAGTGATCAGATTGTAAATGACCAGTATCTGGCATACGAACATTAGCATTCATTTTAAAGTGTGGTAATTCGAAATGACCAAAGATGTATCTAGTTTTCACATCACCAATTTTTTTATAATCTTCTTGAACTAACCAAGGAATAATTGCAACATCATCTTGAATAAACCAATCATCAACGATGTGGATATTCTTCAAATGTTTTGCCCAGTTGACACCATGAACATCCCTTTTATCTCGATAATACAAGTCGTGGTTACCAACAATAAAATAAAAATTCTCAAACGCATCATTTAATCTTTCTAGTGCAGTTTGAGAATAATTTAAAGTATGAAGATTAATCGTTGCTCTGTTATGATGCCAATCACCCAAAAAGATTCCTGTTTCACAACCTTCTTGTTTAGCAACAGAAATTGCCCAATCAACAAAATTTAGACAATCTTCATTGTGTTGTGTGCTATTATTTTTTAAACCGAAATGTATGTCGGTAAAACAACAGGCTTTTTTGAATAGACCCATTATTCCGTTTCTTCTTGTGCATGTTTAATAGCACGTTCCTTTTGTTGTTTATACATCTCCGCACTTCTTTGGTTTTCTTCTTCGTCGATTGATGCTTGTTGTCTTGTCCAACTTGGTGCTAAACCATTCTCTTCTAAAATATCATCACGAATGTTTTGCATTTTCTTCTCATTAAGAAGGACACGAGTAAATGAGTTAGTAACGATTGCGGTGTAATAAGCAAATGGATTATCTGATTTTGCTTCATTAAATTTAAGACCTACTTGAATAAGTTGCATTAATGCTGCTCCTCTCATTTCGTCATTGTATGTATAGTTTCTCCAGTTTGATCTTGTTCCATATCTATCACATAGTTTCATATACATCTTTGCTAACTCGTCGGTTGTTTTTCCGTGTGTCTGTGAAAACCCACCATCTTCTAAACTACCTTTCCAATGAGACTTACCGACAATATACGGAATATTGTTTTCGTCCACTCTGTAATGAAAAAATGGATGGAAGTTTGTTTTCATTGGAACTAAAACTTCATCTTCGTCATCTGTTTCTACTGATGAATATTGATAGTCGATATCTAAGTCGTCAGCAATCTCATTAAAAAAATCAGATGAGTCATCATCTTGTGCTTTTTTCTTAGGTACTAACGGAACATGTTCTTCTGTCATTACACGAATGACTATTTCTTGGTTAGATATGTCTTTATAATTGATTTTTTCTTCTTTTGGTAAATCACGGGAAAGTCTTTTTGCTCTTTCTTTTCTACCTTCTAATAACAAAGACTCATTAATTTCAGACACATCGTCAACGATGATGTCTTGGTCACAATCTTTTTCTTTATCTATGAAAGTACAGTATGAAATCTTACTTAAATGAATCTGAGTAAGTATGTCTCTATTATTTAAATAATTCTTTTTTCTTGGCATATCCTATCCTCTGAAAATGTTTGGTTCTATTGTAATATTTGTCCATCTTTGTAGACATTGGGTTTCACCATTGTGGTGATTTCGGTAAGGATGTATTTGTCTGTTTTTCTGATTTCGGTCAAAATTTGAATAGTTAATATACGGAGTTTAAAAACGACATAAATACAGCAAACATTATTTATAAAGCAAAAGAAATGCCTACAGATTTTAATACATCATCCAGATCCAACTTAGATGCTAGATACAACCAATATCGTATAAATCGTTACGGTGCTGATACTGAACTAACACAGGATCAAATAAAAGAACTCTATACAGATGCAGTTAAAGATTTAAACGCACAGGGTTACAATTACGATGTGGCAGACTTTACAGTCGATCCCAATACACAAGAGATAGGATTAACATTTCAAGGGGAAGACAACTATACTGCTACCAATAATGCTAATCGTAGTAACACAACAACTTCTGTGAGTGATGACGATGATGATTTTTATGAAACACCTAAAGATATTAAAACAACAGTTATAGATAATTCTACAACAACAGGTGGTGAGGAAATTAGAACAGCATTTGATGTTAAAGAATCAGTAGACACATCTGAAAGTCAATTTTGGCAAGATGAAGTAGATGATTTAAAAACAGATTATCAAGATGCAAGAACAAAATACCTAGCAGACAATCCAGGTTCAACGGGTATTGACTGGATTAAAAGTGAAGAGTCTAGAAACTTAAGTGCAGAAATTAGAGATGCAGAAGATAGTAGAGATGCGGCACAAATTAATGTTACAAAAAATTACGATGCTGATGGTAATTTAACAGGTGTAACAGAATCACAATGGGATTATAGAACAGGCGAATATACAGAAATATCTAAGTCAGAATACCAAACTGCGGATCAAGTAAATGACAAATTAAACAGAGATGAGTTTGGTGATGATGAAGCCGAATTGGATAATGTTGAATGGTCGAATGACGATACCACAGTCAGTGGTGTTAATAGTGCAGGTAATCCTGTTGTTGATACCGACTTTGACGATGATGGCAACATTGTTACTACATTTGCTGATGGTACAACACAAGTACAAGATGAAGATGGAAACATCATAAGTTCTACCACACCAACACAGGCGGCACTTGATAACAATCTGGCTAACTCACAAAATAATTACAACAACGCACAGAATCCAAGTAACCCGGCAAATAGCCCATCGGTTGCAGAACTAAGAGGTGGTAATACTGACAAAGAAGATTGGCGTGTCAGATTGAGATTAGCACCACAGAGTAACTATCTATATAATGCTCCAGATCCTGGAATTATGGCACCACTTAAGGCAACAGATGGAATTGTGTTTCCTTATATGCCTCGTATTGACCATCGACATGTTGCATCGTACACCAATCATTCATTACCACATTCAAATATAAGAAGTTATTTCTATCAAGGTAGTTATGTTGATCCATTGGTTGTTAATGCGACATTTACATCACAGGATACAAGAGAAGCAAATTATTTACTAGCATCTTTACACTTTTTGAAAAGTTGTACAAAGATGTTTTATGGACAAGATGCACAAAGAGGAACACCTCCACCATTAGTATTTCTATCTGGATTAGGAGATTATCAGTACAACGAACATCCTTGCTTAGTTGAAAATATTCAATACAGTTTACCAACTGATGTTGACTACATTGAAGCGGGAGAACCAAGTAATTTAAATGCTGATTTCTTAGGACCTATCAGTAATAGTGTAAGTAACAAAAATCCAGTTGGTGATTTTGTAAGTTCAACTATTTCAAGATTGTTTTCATCAGGACTAGATTTTGGTGCTAAAAGAATTATAAGAAGAGATAAAGTATCGAACGCAGGAATATTCGGTTCTAGTATAGATGGAAAGACAAGAGTTCCAACCAAATTAGATATTTCATTTACATTACTTCCAGTTAATACTCGTGATCAAGTAAGTAATGAATATAGTTTAGAAAAATATGCAAATGGTAGTTTGCTTAAGAAAGGATTCTGGTAATGTACAACGCAACAAGTCCATATTACGAAACAAAACTCACTAAGTCAAATCTTGGAATGATGGTAGATAGACCAATTCCAAAGTACAGTGATGATATTTCATTTGAAATAAATTCAACTTATCATAATCGTCCTGATTTATTAGCCCATGACTTATATGGTGAGTCTGATTTGTGGTGGGTTTTTGCTGCAAGAAATCCTAATACGATTAAAAATCCTTTATATGATTTTGCAGAAGGTACATCTATCAAACTACCAAAGTTAGAAGTTCTTAAACAAGTACTAGGATTCTAAAATGGTACTTGGTCCTATTCCAATTATTTTAAACTCAAAAAAAGATGGTGAAACATTGGGTAATACCAATGATGCAAGTACAGAAGTAAACGAAGATAAAAAAGCCAAAGTCGAAGGTTCTCGTTTTCAAACACCATTTATTGGTCCACTATCGGAAGAAGATACAAAAAAACAAACAACCACAAACAAACTTCCATCTGATTTAAATTTACTCAATGTAACTGAGTCAAACGCAAAGACGAGAAACAAATTAGTTATAAATCCTGCGACTGGAAGAATAGATGGAACTGCTGGTGAATCTGTTAGAGAACCATTTTCTAAAGTTTCAAACAAAGAAGAAGATTTATCGACGGGTAGTAAAAGTTTTGGACAAAGTGAACAAGACAATATTGCACCAGAATTTAAAGTAGATATAAAACCAAGACCGAATCCATTTAAAGGATTTGCTTCTATGACATACAGTATCAGTATCTATATTATGTCACCTGCTCAATACATAGAGATGGTATCAAGTGGTGTCAAATCAGTTAAAGGTCTGACTTTGATTTTACAAAGTGGTGGTGTCTCAAATAATCCTTCTGATAATTATGGTGCTGTAAGAAGTGAATACTTCAAAAGAGATTTTTATATTGATGACATCATCTTGGAAAGTTTAGTTTCTGGAACATCAGTTGGACAAGCACACAATGTGTTTACTATGCAATTTAAGATTATCGAACCAAATGGATTAACATTTTTGGATAACTTACATGCCGCAATTCAAAAATACAATGTTGAAAACGGAATAAGTGAAGATAGAATTAATTATGGTTCACAGAACTTTTTAATGACAGTAAGATTTTATGGATACGATGAAAATGGAAAACAAATTACTGGAAGGGATGTAGGAATTACAGAAAACCTTTCGGATTTAAGTTCGGTATCTGAAAAGTTTATACCATTTCAATTCAGTGATATTTCATTCAGATTAGATGGTGACCAAGTTGAATATAGATGTCAGGCAGTTGCCCCACAATCACAAATACCTTTTGGTGTAGGTTATGCAACTATTCCATTTAACACAGAACTTACTGGTCAGACAGTACAAGATGTTTTAAGTGATTTGGTTTTAACTACCGCAGAAGAAGACGCAGATAATGAAGTTGGTGGATTTACTGGATACGGCGTTTCACTTATGGAATCTTTGAACATTGGTCAACAGAATTTAGTTGGAGAAGGTGTACAAGAATATCCAAATATATATCGTGTTGAATTTGAAAAAGGTAGTGGAATTGCAGAGGCAAGTGTACTAACGACATCTGACTCAACTGACAAAGAAAAAACAAAGATGACAGAAGTCAGAAAGAAACAAGAATCACTTCTAACTAATAAAGGTTTCTATAACAAAAATACAAAACAGTTTTCATTACAGGCAGGTCAATCTATTGTTCAGGCAATTGATATGATTCTAAGAACGAGTACTTATATTTCTGATCAACAGAATATTGTAATCAATGAGGTTACTGGTGAAGTTAAGAAAAAAGAAAAATCACCAGAGGTTTTACAATGGTACAAAATAAGAACAAGAGTCAAACCACTTCAATACGATAGAAAGAGAAATGATTATGCTTATGAAATAACTTACATAATTTCGAGATATCAAATTAATAATTTGCGTTCACCATACTTTGGTCCAAGTTATTTCCGTGGTGTACACAAAGAATATGACTATTGGTTTACTGGACAGAACACAGAAGTTTTAGACTTCCAACAAGATTACAATTATTTGTATTTCCAAACAATGGGTGCAGATATGGCAACTGTTAACTTACAGAACAATGCTCGTGAGTTAACAAAAAGATACTATCAAAATAGTAGTTCTGAATCAACACAAGGTGGAAAGAATAGAAGAAATGAAGGTGCAGCAAATGCGGCAAGTCTTTTATATTCACCTGCCGACCAAGCCACTGCAAATTTAAGTATTTTAGGTGACCCTGATTTCATTGCACAGAGTGAATTATTCTATGCACCAGATGGAAGTGATTTAGAGTTAGGTCCTTTTGTAACTGATGGAAGTATCAACTATGATGCAAGTGAAGTTTTGTTTGCAGTTAATTACAACACAATAGTTGATTATGATTTGACTAAAGGTATAGCACCAACTTCTGAAAAGAATTTTGGTGTAGATTTAGGAAGTGGAAAGAATACAAGTACTTCGAGAATAAGTTTAATTTACCGAGCGAACACAATTACTACGATTTTATCAAAAGGTGCTTTCACACAGAAGTTAGAAGGAACACAAATGTTATTTCCAACTGATCAACAATTAGAAGTTGAAAAGAAAGAAACTAAAACACAACTCGAAGCAAAGAATCCGTTGGAACAAAAATATGGAGTCAATGAAGTAGGAGATACTGATTCATTCGGTAATGAAATAGATACCGATGATTTTGGTAATGCATTACCTTATGATGCTTATGCGGCGTTCAAAACAGAGATGTTAAATAGAGATGCGTTTGGAAGTGATTTTGAAGGATTCGAAGAAGACGACTAATGGAAAATATTATTAAAAATAGAGGAAGAACCTCTGGTTACAAACTAGATAGAGGTGGAGTTCCATCAGAGTCTGGTCCATTTGTTGGACTAGTAATGAATAATATAGACCCAACAAGAAATGGTCGTATTCAAGTATGGATTGATGAATTTGGTAAGAATGATAAAAACGATCCTACTGGTTGGAGAACAATTAGTTATATGACTCCTTACTATGGAAAGGTTGCACACAATGGAACAACTGAGGGAGTTGGAACATCCGTTGGAAATGCTCAATCTTACGGTATGTGGTTTAACACACCTGATGTTGGAACTAAAGTAATGTGTTTCTTTATCAATGGTGACCCCAACTATGGATACTATGTGGGTTATCTTCCAGAAAATGGATTGACACATATGATTCCAGCCATTGCTGATAATGTAACTGAAATCAATCACAAAAATAAAGAAATATCAGAAGACCCAAGATTTTATGATCAGAACAAACCTCAACATTCATCTGTTGTTGCAACAATGTATCAACAAGGTCTAAAGGATGACACAGTTAGAGGTCCAATATCTTCAACCGTTCAACGAGAAAGTCCAAGTGCTGTTTTTGGAATTAGTACTCCTGGTCGTCCAGTTTACAGAAATGGAATGTACGATACAAATGTTAAGGAAACATTAGAAAACGGTGAGGTTGAATTACAAGATGTTGATATTATCGGAAGAAGAGGTGGACATTCATTTGTTATGGATGATGGAGACTTAGAAGGTAATAATCAAATGATGAGATTAAGAACTAGTCATGGTCATCAAATTACAATGAGTGACGATGGTGAGTGTTTATACATAACTCATGCGAATGGACAAAGTTGGGTTGAGTTAGGTAAAGGTGGAACCGTTGATGTTTACAGTTCTAACTCAATTAATATGAGAACACAAGGAACTTTAAATTTACACGCAGACGAAGATATTAATATCAATGCCGGTGGTAATCTGAATATGAAAGCAGACACAAATATAGAGATGGGTGGAACAGAAATACATCTCAATAAAGATGGTGCTAGTACAGTTCCGGGAACATCAACAACTTATACCGATATAGAATTAACTGATGATGGATGGAAAGCAGAAGAAACGGCAAGTCTTGCATCTATCGCAACTAGAGTACCAACCCACGAACCATATAGTGCTCATAACGGAAGTGTTACTCAAACGACTAATCCAGTTGATAGGGATAAACTAAATAAACAAGTTACTACTTTGATTAATAATCAAAAAGTTCAACCACCTAAATATACATAATGGCTACATATATCGGATACAACACTATTAACCAAATAAAGAAACACACTCTTACTGATACCGAGTTAGTAAAGCGTGATTTCTTAAATTCATTGAACATTAGACAAGGTGAGGTTCCTGGTCGTCCAGAAGTTGGAACTACTATTTGGAATTATGTATTTGACCCAAACACCAATGATGTCTTGAGACAAATCAAAGCCGAGATAAATCGATTAATTGATTACGATCCGAGAATCACTGCAGAGGAAATCAATGTTACTTCTCGAAGTCATACAGTAATCATTGAAGTAAATGTTCGTATCATTCCTAACTTGGAACTCGAAACTATTCGTGTTTTCTTTGATGAAGGTTCTAATTTAGCATCTTTAGGCTAACATTATATACAGAGTTTATAAACAACATAAATAACGGAAAGATATTTAATTCGTTATTATGGCAACAAGTTCACGACAAACAAGTATATTTGGAATAGATGATTGGAAGGCTTTATACAAGACTTACAACCAAGCAGACTTCCAAAGTTATAACTTTGAAACACTTAGAAAATCATTTGTTGATTACATAAGACAGAACTACCCAGAAGATTTTAATGACTATGTTGAAAGTAGTGAGTTTATTGCATTACTTGATGTTATTGCCTTTATGGGTCAAGCAATCAGTTACAGACAAGATTTAAATACTCGTGAAAACTTTTTAGATACTGCAGAAAGAAGAGACAGTGTAGTAAGACTTGCGGACTTAGTTGGTTACACACCTAAGAGAAGTGAAGCAGCATCTGGTTACCTCAAAGTATCTTCTATATCAACTACCGAAAATATCACAGATTACAATGGTTCAAATTTAGCAAATGTAACTATTCGTTGGAATGATAGTACTAATGCTGATTGGCACGACCAATTCAATACAATCATTAATGCGTTACTAAAAGATAGTCAACGAGTTGGTAAACCTGCAAGAACAACAGATGTTCTTGGAATAGAAACAGAAGAATACACCGTAAATCTAGTTAACAATTTGATGCCAGTAATTCCTTTTAATGCTGATGTCAATGGTTCTAATATGTCTTTTGAAATTGTCAGTGCTACTACTGCAGGTGGGAGTTCTGTATATGAACCTGCTCCAGTTCTTAATGGTGATTTTAACTTTATGTATAGAAATGATGAAATGGGTTATGCAAGTGCTAACACTGGATTCTTCTTTTATTTCAAACAAGGTTCATTATCAAATAAAGACTTTACACTAAATGAAAGAGTTGCAAATAGAACAGTGGATATTAATGTTGAAGGTGTAAACAATGATGACATTTGGTTGTACCAACTTAATACATCAAACGGTTCAGTAGAAAGTGAGTGGGAAGAAGTAGAGAATGTTTATTCTCCTACTACTGATCAATCTGGTTCTTCTATAAGACAATACTTTAGTGTTACTAGTAGAGCAAATGACCAAATTACAATGAATTTCGGTGATGGTGTATTTGGTGAAATTCCAGTTGGTTTCTTCAGAGCATTTTTAAGAACAAGTAATGGTCAGAAGTATGTCATAAACAGAAATGATATTACTGGAGTTCAGATTAGTGTTCCTTATATTAGTAGAACGGGTCGTTCGGAAACTGCTACATTCACAGTTTCATTAACAGAGAATGTAAGTAATGCAACTACAAGAGAAACACTAGCAGATATTAAACGAAACGCACCAGCCAGATTCTATACACAAAATAGAATGGTTAATGGTGAAGACTATAACAATTTTCCTTACACTGCTTTCAGTAGTATTATCAAAAGTAAAGCAGTCGCAAGATCAAACATTGGAACAAGTAGATATCTTGATTTAATTGATCCTACTTCTAAGTATTCGAGTGTAAACACATTTAATAGTGATGGTGTTTTATTCAAAGATTCTAAGGAAGAAGACTTCGAATTTTCTTTCAATGACAAAAATGATATTGAATCTGTTATTCGTAATCAAGTAGAACCCAAACTAGTTGAGAGAAGTACAATTCATCTTTATTATAAAGAGTTCCCAAGAAAATCATTATCTTCTGTTGATATACAATGGAATCAGAGTACAACCAGTACAAACGAAACTACTGGTTATTTTATGAATACAGCAACTACACCTTTAGAGATTGGTAGTTATGTATCTGATAATAGACAGTTCTTAGTAGAAGGTGCATTAATTAAATTTACAACACCTGCTGCAGACAGTGATGGGTTTTACTATTTCGATGAAAATAATAGATTAAAACAAAAGACTTCATTATCTGCTACTGATAATACAACTATTTGGACAAGCATTAAAGATGTTACATTACAGGGAACTAACTTTGGTTCTGGTAATTTTGATGATGGAACTGGTCCAGTAATAATCACAGACTTTATTCCTACAAATGCAGTTCCTGAAGAAATTATTACCGTTTATAACACTGATTTACCAGTAGCGTTCGAACAAGATATGTTAGAACAAATCGAGTTATACAATGACTTTGGTTTGGGATACAACAACACCGATGGTGAATGGTATATCATCACAGATTCAAACTTAAACAAGACTGGTAGTTTTGATTTGACAAATGCAGAAGATACAAGTGGTACTGGAATCGATGCCAGTTGGATAGTAAAGTTTATTGCAACTGATAATGTCTATAAAGTTACAACAAGAGGATTATATTATTATTTTTCAAGTGTCTTGGAAAACAGATTCTATTACAACAATGAAAAGATTTTTGATCCTAAGAGTGGAAAGACAGTAAATGATTTTGTCAAAGTTCTTAAGACAAATACAAAACCAGGATTAAACGAACAACTTATTGATGATATCAAATTAGATATTGTTGACCAACCAGTTGCATCAGATGGATTCGTAAATGACTATCTTGTTGAAGTTAGTTTCACAGACGATGACGATGATAACATTGGAGATAATCCAGATTTCTTTGATGACTTAGTTCAAAGTAGTGGACAAGTATTTTTCCAAACAATTACAGATAGTGATGGTCTTGAAAGAGATTTACCATTAGCAAGTGGAACAATTATCACTGAGTTCTCGTCAACTTCTGATTCAAGTTTAGTGTTGTCAAGTTACGCAGATGGTCAACTATTTTATTTCTCTTCTGAAACAAATAAGTTTAGAGAATTAAATAGTAGTGTTTTAGAAGTAAGAACTGATTTATCTGTGGAAACTGGTAGACAAGATTTACAATTCCAATATAGACATAATAGTGCAGAAACAAATAGAATAAACCCAGGTTTGACAAACATTATCGATATGTATATTGTCACTGATGCTTATTACACTGCTTATAGAAATTATGTTCAAGATACAACTAATACTGTATCTAAACCATCGCAACCTACAAATTCTGAATTGACGACTGCTTATACCAGTCTACAAGATTCTAAAATGTTGTCGGATAACATTGTATTGAACAGTGTTAACTTCAAGCCACTATTTGGTACGAAAGCAGATGCTTCACTAAGAGCAGACATTCAAGTTATTAAAACTGCTGGTTCAATTGTGAGTGATAGTGAAGTTAAAAGTAGAGTCGTTTCAGTTGTAAATCAATACTTCGATATTACAAATTGGAACTTTGGTGATACTTTTTATTTCTCTGAACTTGCAGCATACATACACGAACAACTAGGAGATATTGTTGGTTCTGTTATTCTGAAATCATTGGATTCAAGTAAGACATTCGGTGATTTGTATGAAATAAGATCAACATCTAATGAGATTTTTGTAAGTGCATTGACGGTTGATAATGTAAATGTTATCAATTCACTTACTTCAGAAACTCTTAATGGAGTAGCATAATATGGCTAGAAATCGTTCCGTTGATTTTTTACCAGAACTATTTAAAACAGAAACCAATAAAGAGTTTCTAAGTGCAACACTTGATCAATTAACTCAAGAACCTAAACTAAAAAGAACACAAGGTTATATTGGTAGAAACTTTGCAGAAGGTAATCAAGACGATGAAGATACATATATCGTAGAACCAAACGAAGAGAGAGGAAATTATCAATTAGAACCAGCCGTCATTTTTCAAGATAGTGAAGGTAAAGTTGACGAAGCAATCACATATCCCGAGATTATTGATTCACTAAAAACAAGTGGTGCAGATGTAACAAGACACGATAGATTATTTTCCAACAAGATTTATAGTTGGTCTCCACTTATTGATTTTGATAAGTTTGTAAACCATTCACAATACTACTGGTTACCAGAAGGTCCAGATAGTGTTGATGTTAGTGCATCTGAAATTTCATTGACTGACAATTATGATGTTACTAGAGGTACTGATTCATATGAAATGAGTGGTATTAGTGGAGAGAATCCAACAATTACAGTTGCAAGAGGTGGTGAATATACTTTCACTTTAAATCAAGGGGGAAATCCTTTTTGGATTCAAACGGAACCTGGTAAAGACGGATTAAGAAATGATACCGATAATATTAGTACAAGATCAGTACTTGGTGTTACTAATAATGGATTAAGTACTGGCACAGTTACATTTGCTGTACCTTCTGCATCGGCTCAAGATTTTTATACAAACTTAACATCAATCACAGATATTGATTTGGCAACATTCAAACGATTCGATGAAATCAATGGTGCCGTTCTCAGTGAATTAAAAACAATTGATGGAGTAAGTGACTTAGAAAATAAAACCATTGTATTCTTAGATTCAACTGCAGGTAATAGTGCTGATTTGGGTTGGCAATATCTTGATTTATTTGATGATACTGGTTTAGAAGAAGATGCAAATGATGAAGTTGTTTATATCGATGCACAAGCAGATAGATATAGTGTCTATAAAATTGAATACCTAACTAGTGGTGATAGCACTGTTATAAAACTTAATAAGATTAAAGGTGTAAACAAACACGAAAAGTTCTTAGTTACTACTGGAACTACATATAGTAATATTTCTTTTTATAAAAATTCATCTGGGTACTTTGAACAAATACCAGTTCTTACTTCTGGTTTAGATAGACTTTATTATCAAGACGGAAATGACGATAATAAATTTGGTGTTATTAATATCGTTGACTCATCTGTAAATCCTATTTTATATGTAGATGTGGACATTGTTGGTAAAAAGAATTACACAAGTCCCAATGGAGTAGTATTTACAAATGGTTTAAAAGTTCAGTTTAGAGGAAATGTTTCCCCAACTACATATCAAGACAAAGAATACTATGTAGAAGGTGTAGGTAAAGAAATTATCTTAGTTCCAGTAACTGATTTAGTAACACCAGAAACATACACTAATTCAATTACACAACCATACGATAGTCAGCCGTTTGATACCAAGTCATTTGACTCATCTTTAAACTCTCCATCTGATTTAGACTTCATTACAATTAATCGTTCAAGTAATGATTTAAATCCTTGGACTAGAAGTAACAGATGGTTCCATATTGATGTTATTACTAAAACAGCAGAATACAACAATACAACATTGGTTGTTGATAATGACTACAGAGCAAACAGACCAATCATTGAATTTGAATCAAACATTCGATTGTTCAATTATGGAACTGAAAGTAAAAAACCAATTACTGCGATTGACTTCACAGAAACAGATGCGTTCAGTAACATCAATGGTTCATCTGGATTTGAAATAGATGGTGCATCTATTACAGATGGTGCAAGAGTTATATTTGCAGCAGATGAAGACACAGATGTAAGAAACAAAATATACACAGTAAATATTATTGATTTGGATGATGATGGTTCAACAGAAGTTGAGTTAGTAGAAACAGACTCTACAATTCTTAAAGATCAAATAGTTGTCTCTTTAATTGGGGCAACAAGACAAGGAAAATCATATCATTATGATGGAAGTGAATGGATAGAATCACAACAAAAGACTAAAGTAAATCAAGCACCTTTATTTGATTTATATGATAGTAACGGTGTTTCATATTCTAATACAACCACTTATAAAAATACAACATTTGCTGGAACAAAAATTTTCAGTTATAAAGAAGGAACAGGTGTTAAAGATACTGTTTTAGGTTTTCCTTTATCTTATTTAAATATCGACAATATCGGTGACATTGTTTATTCTAATAATCTTTATTATGATACATTCTCTTATGGTGTACCTACAGTAACCACAACTACGGAAAATGGTTTCTTAAGACAATATTCCGACAGAACAACATACAATAAAGAATTTGGTTGGACAGAATTTATTGAAGAAGTTAGACAACCACAAGTGTTCACATTTGATTATGATGGTGTAAGTTTAATTCTTGATGTAACACAAAAAACTAATCTCAGTATTCCAGCCCTCAAAGTTTTTGTAGATGGTACTATTGTTAATAAAGACAACTACACAGTTACGGAAGGTAACGGTAAAACAGTAATTGTTTTTAATGATGTTGATGTATACACAGTTGGCACTCAAATTGTAGTTTATATTATTAGTGATGAAGCAAGTGAAGTTGGTTTTTATCATGTACCTTCAAATTTAGAAAATAATCCATACAATGAAAATGCAAAGGAATTTACATTAGGTGGTATTCGTAAACACTATACTAAAATTGCAGAGAACTTAACGAAACTATCAGGTGTTGTATTAGGTTCTAATAATAGTAGAGATTTAGGTGACATCGAAAAATACGGTGACACAATAATACAATCAAGTGCACCTTTACCGATTGCAGCAAAATTCCTACATAGTAGTGAATTAAATTTCTTCCAAGCACTCCAATATAGTGAACATTCTTATGAAAAATTTAAATTACAAATCATTGATTGGGTTGAAAAGAATGATGTCTATGATATGTCTGCAGCAGAGATATTGGATGCAGCACTTGAATATATAAATTTAGGAAAGAGTGTATCTAGCCCATTCCATAAAAGTGATATGCTTCCCGGTGTTTGTACACCAACGATTACAAACTACACAGTTTCGAATGTTGTCACTACAACTTACAATATGAATGAAATCTATGATTTCACAAAGGCAAATCATTCTGCGGTTCTTGTATATTTAAATGATGAAATTCTGATTAAAGATTACGATTATACAGTCGGTGAATCCACACCAACAATCACCATTCTAAAAACAATAGAGTTTGGTGATAAGATTATGATTAAAGAGTTTGAGAGTACGGTTGGTTCATCATACATTCCAAACACACCATCTAAATTGGGTTTATACACTAAGAAGAAACCAGAAAAGTATACAAACAACACATATGTAAATCCAGTAAATGTTATTCAAGGACACGATGGTAGTTTAACAGTTGCATACGATGACATCCGTGATGATGTCCTATTAGAATTTGAAACAAGAATCTTTAATAATATTAAAACTAACTCTGATATTCCTATATCAGAAACAGATGTAATCCCTGGTAAGTTCAGAACCACCGATTATAGTGAAGCAGAAATTAATACTATCCTTTCGAATGAATTTCTAAATTGGGTAGGTTGGAATAGATTAGATTATAAAACTCAAGATTATAGTTCAACAAATGAATGGACATGGAACTATGGTAGTGCAAGTAGTAAATTAGATGGTACTTCATTAAAAGGACACTGGAGAGGTATATTCACTCACTACTACGACACAGATCATCCACATTTACATCCTTGGGAGATGTTGGGGTTATTAGAAGAACCAAGTTGGTGGGAAGAAGAATATGGTGTTGCACCTTATACGAGTGGAAACTTAGTTTTATGGGAAGATTTAGAAGCCGGTTTAATTAAAGAACCAGGAAATAATAGAGTTGATGAAAGATATAAAAGAACTGGTCTTACTAAAGTAATCCCAGTCGATAGCGAGGGCAATCTTTTAAATCCATTCGAAGGAATTGTTCAGAATTACAACCAAGTAGATTTTAAAAAATCTTGGGTATTTGGTGACGGTGGTCCTGTAGAGGCAGCATGGAAAAAGAGTAGTGCATATCCATTCGCATTACAAAAGTTACTTGCACTAACTAAACCAGCACAGTACTTCACATTATTCGCCGATAGAGATTTATATACACTTGATTCAACAAGTAATCAGTACTTGTACAATTCAAGAGACCGATTAGATGTTAGAAATGATATACAAGTACAAACAACATCACAACCAAAACATAGTTATATAAATTGGATTGCAGATTACCATAATTCTAATGGTTGTAGTTGTGTAGAAATTTCAAATGAATTATCTGATTTGGATGTCCGTCTTGTATATAGAATGGCTTCGTTTACAGATAAGAATTACTTAAAAATTTACACAGATAAGAGTAGTCCAGACAGTTCAAATACTGGGTTATTAATTCCAGACCAAAGTTATGAATTATTCTTACATAAGAACGAACCTTTAACAGAATTAGAATATTCATCAGTAGTAATTCAAACTTCTGCAGATGGATATGCTGTTTATGGTCATAGTAAGACTCAACAATATTTCCAAATTTATAAGAGTATTCAAGATAGAAATGGTATTAAAGTTGGTGATTATGTATTACCAACAAGATTCACAAAACAAGTTACATCAGTTCCGTATGGTTATAACTTTAGAACAAAAGGCGCAGTACTCGATTTCTTATCAAGTTATGGTGCTTTCCTAGAAGATAAAGGAATGATTTTCAATACTATAGAGAATGGTGTTGAACTTAATTGGAACGGAATGGCAAATGAATTTTTGGCTTGGGCTGGTAGTGATTGGGGTGAAGGTGCAATTATTAATTTAAATCCGTGTGCCCTTTCATTAGAATTTAATAAAGAGTTATTGATTGTAGATAACATTAATAATAATCCAGTTGATGCATTGGATCAGAATGAACTCCCTCTAACACCAAATGATTATGTTGTTACTCGTTTAGATAACAGTTTTAAGATTACAACAATAAACAATAAGTCAATAAATTTAATTAGAATTAAATCAGTTAGTTACGAACATTTACTAGTACTTGATAACACAAGTGTGTTCAATGATTTAGTCTATGAGCCAGTCACTGGTCTTAGACAACAAAGACTTCGTTTAGTTGGTTTCTCTACATACGATTGGAATGGTCAACTAGATGCACAAGGATTTATTCTAAACCAAGATAATGTAAGTGATTGGAAAGCAAATGTTTTCTATTCCAAAGGAACAATTGTCAAATACAAAAATTCATATTGGACATCTTCAACAAGATTAGAACCAGCCACAACATTTAATTTTAATGATTGGTCTAAGATTGATTACGATAATATTAAGAAAGGATTACTTCCAAATATTGCAAATAAAGCAGAACAGATTACAGAATACTACAATAAGAAAACTACAAATCTTGAATCAGATGTAGATTTATTGGCGATGGGTCTCATTGGATATAGACCTCGTGAATATATGAGTTCATTAGATGATGTCAGTAGAGTTAATTTCTATGGTGGGTTTATCGAAGGAAAGGGAACAACACAAAGTTCTAACAAGTTCAGAAATGTTAAATTCGATAAGAAAATCACAGATTATGAAATAAATGAAAACTGGGCAATTTTAGAATCAACATATGGAGCAAGTGATAATAAAGTTTACTATGAAGTAGAATTAGAAAATTCTAAATTACAAAACAATCCATCTATTGTAGAAGTTGTTAGTAATACCTCAACGAAAACAGAGAAACATCAAATAACAAAGATTGAAGATTTGTACGATTCATCTAAGACTTTCTCTGATACAAATATTTTACCAATCAGAACATCCAAACCAACAGATGTAAATTTACCAAGTGCTGGTAATGTATATGCAAATGATGTTGATGTTGCAGTATTCGAATTAACGGATTTAAATGATTCTGCTGGTATCGTTTATTTGAATAGTATTGAAGATGGTTCAAACATTTGGGTTGCAAAATATAGAACTTATGATTGGACGGTGTTAAGAGCACAGACACACGGAGACATTTATAGTGTTACAGAAAGTGATGATAGATTAACAATTGTATTCTATGATGATCACGAATTTGTAGCCGGTGATAATTTTGTTATTCAAGGAATGAGTTTACTCGTAAATGGGTATTACAATGTTTATGAAGTTACTGATAGTACAACTATTGTTGTAAATGGTTCACTAAGTACATCAGTTATTAATATCTCTGCCGACAGTGATACTGTCAGAGCAGATTCTACAAACTACAAAACAGACCATACATTTGGAAACTGTTTTAAATTAGTTCCAGTAAGAGTTGGTTCCGAAAGTGAATTATCAACTTCTTATTTCAATAATCTTGCAAATGGTTCTAAAGTTTGGATTGATTCTAATTCGAATGGAAAATATGATACTTATGAGAAGAAATCTGGAACTTGGACAAGTACCAGAGAAGAGATAGATGAAGTTAACACTTCACTAATCAATAGAGTATTAATATTTGATAAGAACACAGATAACAAGAATATAGATTTAGATTACATTGATCCAGTAAATGGAAAGATTCTTGGACAGGCTAAACAAAATATTGATTACATTACATATTCTGATCCTGCAAGATACAGTAGTACAGATTCAACTGGAATTATTTGGGGTGAAGAACATGTCGGTAAAATATGGTGGGATGTATCAAATGTTAGATTCCTAAACACACATTTTTCAGACAAGAGTTATTCAAGTAAAAATTGGGGTAAGACATTTACTGGAAGTACCATTGATATTAGACAATGGGTTAAGAGTTCTAAATCACCAGAAAATTATGATGGTGAAGGTACAGTTGTAGATACTTCTTCTTACACACAGATTTCTACAGTAAATTCTGCTAACACTATTGTTACAAATTATTATTTCTGGGTAACGAGTAGTGATGAATTATTTGATAATAAAACACTCAGTACAAACTCAATAAAAACATTTATTGAGAACCCAACGAGTACTGGAGTTGCATATGTTGGTTTCTTGGATAGAAGTACAGTTGCATTATTCAATACAAGAAAATACACAGAAGATGGTGTGTTGAATATTTCATTTAATTCACTTGATACAGAAAGTGCAATCTATAACGAATACAGTTTAATTAAAGAAAACAGTGAATATGATTTCTTGAGTGATAATCTATACAAGAAATTACTAGATAGTTTGATTGGTGGTAATGAAATTGGTTTATCAGTTCCTAATCCAGAATTAAACATTTCTCAAAAAAATGGTATTAAGTTTAGACCAAGACAGTCAATGTTTGAGAATCGTTTCCAAGCATTAAAAGAATATTTAACTGAAGTAAACACAATTCTTGCTGGTGAAATCATTTCTACAAATAAGAGTTTCGTGTTATTAAACAAAGAACAAGTTCAACCTGGTGAATCATCTGGTAAGTGGGATACTAAGTTAGATGACTTAGAAGAATTAGCCTATCAAGATTTAGATTCAGTTTCAGTTGGACACAAATATTTAGTTGAAGTCGACACCGACAATAATGGTGGGTGGAGTATCTATGAAGTTATTTCAGGACCAAAGACACAACTTATTGAAATTCAAGAATACGATACCAAGAATGCTTGGGAATATATAGATTGGTACTTAGATTCAGATGCAGAACAAGCAACTTCAATTCAAACACTTACCGATTCATCGAAACTTACATCATTGACGGTGGATGATGGAGAATATGTTAAAGTTACAAGTAATAGTGATGGTAAATTTGAAATTTACAAATATGAAAATAGTACTTGGGTATTAGTTGGTTTAGAAGATGGAACAATCAAATTTAAAGAATCTCTATGGAACGGTATCTCATCACAAGACAACATTACTGTGGATACAGATATATTTACAGCAGATACTATTATCAATACTGCAGATAGAGGAACTGGTGGCATTGAATTAAGAAATGTTTTAAAAGCAATCAATGAAGATATTTTTGTTGATGATTTAAAGATTTACAAAAACAAATTACTAATATCAGTATTCAACTATATTTTATCTGAACAGTATTCAGTTAATTGGTTACAAAAAACGAGTTTCATTGATGTTACACAACGAGTAAGAGATTTAGAACAATATTCTACTTACAAGAAAGATGATCAGACATTCTTACTAAATTACATAGAAGAGTCAAAACCATACCACACACAAATTAAAGACTTTACATTGAAGTATGGTGGATACGATCAATACAATGTAGATGCCGCAGACTTTGATTGTCCAGTATATTACGACACGACATTTGGAAAATATATTAGTCCAATACTAGATTATGATGGAGTAGTCATTAAGTCGGATCAAAGTAATTTCGATGATGATGGAGTAGGACTTAAAGAAGTTGATTACAATATTTGGGAATTAACTCCTTGGGATAGTTGGTACAACAATAGAAACCTAATTATTGATAGTGTAGAAATTTTAAATGGTGGAACTGGATACACAGAAGCACCAACATTGACAGTTACGGGTGGTGGTGCAACAGAACAAGCAAAACTTACTTGTAGAATTAATCCGACTGGTTCCATAATTTCAGTAACAGTTGTTTCAGAAGGTAAAGGTTATACTTCTGTCCCAACGATTACATTAGGAAATGGTGCTGGTCAAGATGCTAAATTATTACCAATCCTAAAGAATGATTTAGTAAGAACTATCAAAACTACTATGAATTATAATCGTTGTGAATATTCACACGATGTAGTGGATTGGGTATCTAATACCACATTAAGAACAACTATAGATGACACTGATGTGACAGCAGATAGTGGTGCATTGACAGTAGATTCATATGACAATGTTTATGAAGCAAATCAATTAGTAAGATACCAAAATAAACTTTATACACACAATGTAACTAGAGCATTCAAAACTAAATTCTTATTAGATGATTTCACAATTGTTGATTCATCAACTTTAAGTGCGGCTGATAGAACTATGGGTTACTACACTCCTGGTGTAAATGATCCTGGTTTAAATCTTGCAATGTTGATTAATGGTATCGATTATCCAGGAGTTGACTTAAAAGATTATACATTTACAGAAACTGGAATTTATACAGTAGATTCTAATTTAGTCACAGTTGATAGTAATAGATTAACAGCCGATGTTAATAATGCTATACAAATAGATTCGAATATTAAGAGTTCGTTTACTGATTTATATCTGGGTATAAGACCAGAGGATATTAATGTTGAAGGTGGTGAGTTCATTGATGAGTATTCAAGTCATTCACCAGAAGAGTTGATTCCTGGAAGTATGTTCGATACATTAGATATGATTGTAAGAACAAGACCTGGATTTGATTATCAAGGCAATGGACATGCATATGAAGTTCAATCAACTTCATTTGAATACAATAGTTCTACTAATACATCAGGAAGTTTTGAAGATGTGGTAGCACATCCTTGTCAAATCAAAGTTATTAATTCTTCAACTAAAACATCTCTTCATGAAACTGTTGACTACACAGTGAATTGGGTAAACAAAACTGTTACTTTATTCGGTCCAGATGTATTCGATGGTAATACTATTCAAATTATTGTTTACGAAATAGGTGGTGGTAATCAATTATATCGTTCTAACTATATTGGTGATGAATTTGGAAGTGAATTAACTATTCCAGTTAAATCGTCTGAAATATATGACATTGTTATTATTCACAATGGTGAAAAATTAGGTGATGTCTTCACTGCAACAAGTGATGGAAAAATCACAGTAGATTCAACTTTAGAAACAGCAGATTCAACTGCGTTGACGGCGGATTCATCTGTAACACAGACGAGTACTTCTACTACTATTACTTTCCAAGAATACTACGGTGCAAGTGATTTCATTTCTGTAACCGTTTTCGGATATGAAACAAACCAAAAAGAATATTCACTCCCTACTACAACACACTTCCAAAAGAGAGGTGCTGATACTACGGAAATTACAGCAGATTCAACAATAATCACTGCTGATAATGTAAGCACAAATTATGATTTAGGTGCGAGTGTTCTTGTCACAGGAAAGAATAAAGAAAATGCTATAGTAGAATTAAATGGTAAGAGACTTAGATCACCAGAAGCAGTCAGATATACTGCAGATGGTGTTGAAACTGATTTCAGATTACCTACAGTTGGTGACATTGACCATACATTAGTCACTAATAGTGAAATAGTTGTATTTGTAGGCAACGAGAGACAAACATTAACCACAGACTATACAGTCATCTCAGTAACAGTTGGATTGGATACATTTAAGGAAGTAAGTTTTATTACCGCACCAAGTAGTGGTGAAATAGTAGATGTTTACACAACACATTCCGCAGAATACACAATTGATACAAGTGGTATTTTACAAATTAAATCAAGTGTTACTGTGACTGGTGAGGATGAAATTGATGTAACTACTTGGAACGACACATCACAGTTAGATATTATCACATCAATCTTTGTTGGTCCTACTACAGTTAGTACTCCTATCATCGAATTGTTTGATAGTGGTGGATTCGATTCGGTTTCATTTGATTTTGTTGGTTCAAGTTCATCTGATATAAATTTATTTGACTTGGGTAGAGATGTTACAACAACACAGAGAGTTTATGTCACATTGAATGGTGACTATCTTACCCCTGATGTTGATTATTCAGTAGAAGGTCAGAATATACTTTTAGCAGGAGAGTTAATTGGACCAACCGATGAAGTCATTGTGACAAGTATTACAAGTAATCTTGTTCCTGATGCATTGTCGTTTAGATATTTCAAAGATATGAATGGAAACTCTGCGATGTATAGAATCTCTACATGTTGTTTGAATAGAGTAGAACTAACAAGAGACTTATTAGAAACTGACGATACAATTTATGTTAATGATGTAAGTAATATCGCAATTCCAAATTTGACTTTGGGTAATTTCGGAATTGTTATGATTGAAGGTGAAAGAATCACATTCAGAGAAATTGATACAGTCAACAAAACATTGAGTGGATTGAGAAGAGGAACTGCAGGTACTGGTTATGTCAGTAAACATTTAAAAGGTTCTCAAGTAACTGACATTTCTGCACAGAACCTTGTTGATAATACTGTAATAGAGACAACTACATTGGGTTCTGATCAACGAGAAAGTTCATTTAGTTATGACAAGGTTTGGTATGCACAAGGAACATCTACTGCAAGTAATGGTATCTCCTTACAGAACCAAACAACAGTTCAGGCAAACTTTGTAAAACAGAGGTAAATTTAGAGCAAGTATTTTTTGTATAAATAGGACAATGAAGGAAGAAAAAAAAGATAGTCAGACTAAAAATAAACCAAATGAGTCTGGGGCTGTCAGTGTTGAAGCACATTTAAAAATATTTGACCCAAATACTGAAGAAGTATTTGTTAACAAAAGAAGTTAATTATGAAAGAAAAAGCAAACAATACAGTTGAAGGATTTTTAAAGATATTTGATCCAAAGACAAAAGAAATATTTTTTGAAGGTTCTAATGCAATTCATTTTGAAAATATTTCTGAAGCAATGGCTCAGAGTCTTGCAAATAAAAACTTAGGATACATTTATCAAATGTCGTTTGGTAACGGTGGAACAAGTGTTGATCCAACTGGAACAATTACCTATCTACCATCCAACACAACTGGTCAAAATGCAGATTTATATAATGAAACTTTTACTAAGGTAGTAGATGATAACTCATCAACAAATACAGATACTACAAGAAATAATCTTACCGTCCTTCATACAACAGGTAAGGTTTACACAGATATTTTAGTTAGTTGTCTACTTGATTATAGTGAACCAACTGGACAACAAGCATTCGATAACTCAACCGATTTAGATGGTGAGTTTGTGTTTGATGAATTAGGATTAAAAACATGGAATGGTAGTACAACGGATTTAAGATTGATAACACATGTTGTTTTTCATCCAGTTCAAAAAGCACTCAATAGACAAATTCAAATTGATTACACAGTTCGTATACAAACACTTACGAACCTTAGCACAACATAGAGGGAGATATGGCATACGAAGTTAACTTTACAAACGGAACAGTAGCAAAACTCGTAGAGGACGGCGTAACCGACAGCACATACAGTGTTAAGTTAGTTGGTAAGAATGTCACTGCATACGGAGAAGTTTTTGCTGAAAACTTTATTCAATTATTAGAGAATCACGCCAACACAACAGCACCTACAAACCCAGTCGAAGGACAACTTTGGTTTAATACTGCTGGTAGTGCAGTTAGTGGTGTGGCATCAAATTCAATCGGTGTTTGGAATGGAACAAACTTTAAACAATTAAGTGGTGCAACAATTGATTCTACACAACCATCGAATCCAGTTACTGGAGATATGTGGTTTGATACAGATAGTGACCAATTAAAAATTTATAGTGGTGCTTCTTTTATCGTCGTTGGTCCTGGATACAGCGAACAAGATGGTAAGAGTGGTCCAGTGGTTGAAACGGTTGAGGATAGTTTAGGAACAGATCATCTTATAACAAAAATTTACAATTCAAGTCCGAGTACACCTGCTAATTCAGTTGTTGTAGCAACCGTGAGTAAAGACACAGAATTTACTTTAGCAGTAGCAGATCAATTCTCTGGGTTTACTGGAACAATCAAACCTGGTATTCAATTATCAAGTTCTGTTGGTAGTGCTCAGTTTACTGGTAGTGCTTCATTGTTTGGTGGTTTGGCAACAACAGACTTTTTAAGAGCAACAGCAAATGATACAACATCAGGAACATTAGGTGTTTTAAATGATGGTGGTATTACAGTTGGTGCTAGTTCAGATTTAACAGTTACAGTTAGTACCGATGATGTAGTTATTAAGAACAACACATCAGATGGTGATATAACAATCGGTGTCAATGACGGTGGAACACCTACTACAGTAATTACAATAGACGGTGCTACAGCAACAGCAAGAGTAAACGCCGATCCAAGTGCAAACTTAGGTATTGCTACTAAACAATATGTAGACACAGCAGAAACAGATGCAGTTACAACATCAAACAATTACACAGATACAGAAATTACAGCATTAATTGACAGTGCTGGTGCAGGTTACCAAACACTAGGTGACATTGAAACAAGTGTAGGAACTATATCAAGTGCAAGTACAAGCGGGTTAGCACTTAAAGTAGATAAAGCCGGTGACACAATGACTGGTGTATTAACACTTAGTGGTGCACCATCTTCTGATTTACATGCCGCAACTAAAAAATATGTAGACGATCAAGTAGATTCGGTGACTGCTGCAGTAGGTTCTAATGGATATGGTTCAAGAACAGTATCTTCATCTGCACCAAGTGGTGGAACTGATGGTGATATTTGGTATAGGATTTAATTATGACAATCTATGTGAAAGATTCTGGTAGTTGGGAAACAGTTACTGAAACACATATAAAACATAATGGTCTTTGGCAACAATGTAAAGAAGTTTATGTCAAAGAAGGTGGTAAGTGGAAAGCATTATTGTATGCAGATGGTACAGAAACAGTAACTACTCCTGGTTCTGGAACAATCGAAGTACCGCCTGGTGCATTTAGAGCAAGAATTAAAATAAAAGGTGGTAATGGAGGTAGAGGTGGAAATGATGCTTCTAGAAATGGTGGTGTTGGTGGTAAAGGTGCCACTCTCATTGCTGTAATAGATGTAGATCCATTAACCTCATTATCTTATACTGTCGCCGGTGGTGGTGGAGATGGACAAGATAATGCCGGAGGAGCAGTCGGAGGTATTGGTGGTTCTGGTGAAAATGCAGGTGGTAATGGTGGTAACGCAGGTTCGACACCATACTCTGGTGCCGGAGGTGGTGGCGGTGGTTCGTCATCTATAAAAACACAAGGTGGAACTATAATACTACTTGCTGCAGGCGGAGCCGGCGGTGGTGGTGCAGGAAACAGACAAACAATTGGTGCTTCTGGTAGAGCGGGTGAAGATTCTACGGTAGTATCTACTACATTATCTGCTTCTGGTGGTGCTGATGGTGAGGACTGTGGGACAGCGGATGGTGCTGGTGCTGGTGCTGGTGGTGCTGGTTCACCTCATGGTGCAGGTGGTGTTTATCAAGGACCATACGACACTGATGGTTACGGTGGTGATGCTGGTACAAGTTACTACAATACAGAATATGTAAAAGATTTTGATATAGAAAACACGGGAACAAATGGAACCGATGGTTCACTAGAAATTACTTGGCTCCCAGATTAAACTTTAGAAATATCATAAATACAGATAAATTATAAACTAACGAAATATGGCATATACAATTAACAAAACTAACGGAAGTATTTTTGCAACTGTATCAGATGGTACATTAGACACAAGTAGTTCGTTAACTATTGTTGGTAGAAACTATAGTGGATACGGTGAATTTTTAGGTGAGAACTTTATTAAGTTACTAGAATCTCATGCTAATTCATCTGCACCTTCTGCTCCTGTAGAGGGACAATTATGGTACAACTCTACTGATAACATTCTTAATGCCTATAACGGAACAGAATTTAAGACATTGGCTAGTTTAAAAGTCAGTGCGACAACACCTTCTACCTCATTAGTCACTGGTGATTTATGGTGGGATAGTTCAAGTTCACAATTAAAAGTATATAACGGTTCATCGTATACATTAGTCGGTCCACCTACTTCAGTGGGTTCAGGAACTTCTGATGTTGTTGGTGTTACTATCAGTGATGGTACATCTGATCATGTTGTATTGAGAGTTGCTTTAGAAGATGCAACTATTGCTTATATTAGTGATGATGCAGAATTTACACCAAGTCCATCAATTAGTGGATTTTCATCAATTAAACCAGGATTTAATCTATCAACAGCAATCAGTAATAACAAATTTAATGGTACAGCGACAAATGCAGATACTTTAGATAGTTTAGATTCAACACAATTTTTAAGAAGTGATGCTGCCGATACAACCAGTGGAACATTGGGTATCTTAAATGATAGTGGTATCGCAGTAGGTGCGGATAGTGACTTTACTGTTAGTGTAAGTGGTAGTGATGTTACGATTAAAAATGTTACATCAGATGGTGATATTATATTTAATGTTAATGATGGTGGTAGTGACACAACAGCGATGACTATTGATGGTGCCACGACATTAATTACTGTGGCAGCAGACCCAACAGCAGCATTGGGTGTTGCTACTAAACAATATGTAGATACACAAGTAAGTAGTGGAGCATATTTAAACCAAGATGGTTCTAATGCACTCACTGGAAACTTACTACCAGATTTAGATAATACAAGAGATTTAGGTTCAACTACTAAAAAGTATGCAGAAGTTCATGCAACAACTTTTTATGGTGAATCAACCTCAGCACAATATGCGGACGTTGCAGAACGATTCCATGCTGATATGGTGATGGAACCAGGAACAGTAGTAGAAATGGGCGGATTATACGAAATTACATCTGTCACAGAGGATTTAACGAATAATGTGTTTGGTGTAGTATCAACTAAACCAGCACACTTAATGAATGCAGGAGCGGGTACAGATGAAACACACCCAGCAATTGCAATGAACGGAAGAGTTCCAGTTAAAGTAATTGGAAAAGTAAATAAGGGCGATCGACTAGTTTCAGCAGGTAATGGATTTGCAAGAGCGGCAACAGCCGAAGAAGCAACTGCATTTAATGTAATTGGTAGATCTTTAGAAAATAAAGACACAGACGGCGAGGGAACAGTCGAGGCAATAGTGAAGGTCGTTTAGACCTAACGCCGAGTTAATAACTTGACGTGTTTTAATAACTAAACTATAGGAAAAAATAAAATGGCTTATACATCAGGCGATACTATTTTAGATGATCACTATAACGGATTCGTTAGTGATATCAATACAGTAATCGGTACAGCATCTGGTAATTACGGATGGGGACAATCAACACTAAGTACGGTAAGTGCTGGTAGTACAATTACAGCAACACAGTGGAATACACTTTTAAACCAACTAGAAGCAGCAGGTTCACATACTGCTACATCAGGTGTATCATTTAGTACAATTTCTACTGGTGATAGTATTACAGCATTGAGTGATATTTCAACAGATATCACTAACATTACTACAAACCGTGGTAATTTACACGCACACGGATCAGATATTACCGGTTCAAAAAACCACACAGGTTCTTGGAGTACTACATTAACATTTACATCAACAATTACATTTGCCAGTGATGCAAACGCACACGAGTTTTTTAATGCTGGTGGATTAATTGGTGTTAACTTTAGTACAGCAAACACTAGTGGATCAAAAAACACCGGTTGGGCAAACCTATGTTCAGCAGTTGGTACCGTATGGTTAACTTCTGCAGGTCCTTCAGGTCCAGCAACATCGGTAACTTTAGCAGGTACATCTTACCAAGGTACAGACAAAAAAGGTGGTTCTGGTTCAGTTACAACAGAATCAAACATCGGTTTCCATGATTTGACAGGATCAAATCAAGAAACTTTTAAACAGTTTGATGCAACTTATTTGTATACATCAAACTACATTAAGATCAACTACAAATATGCTTCTAACATTGTAACTATAACAGTTACTTGTCAAGATGATGCAAACACTTCGGGTAACCCTGGTGCGACACAAGACGAAACAGTAACGGCTGATATTAATTTAACAACAACTGTTAGACAACCAAGTACTACATACATTTCAAACAGTTGGGGAACTCCTACTGTAGCAGTATCAAGTAGTGCATCTTAACATTAATTAATAAGAGTAAAGAGGGGAGCATATGCTCCCTTTTTTATTACCTAAACTCCGTACCAAATAAGTAGAGGTATGGATACAGAAAACTTAGTTAAAACAATTAAAGAAAGGTTCGAATACGATGCTTCTAAGCAAGTATTAAAAGAAAAATATGAGTCAAAACTTTTATTTGCTGATTATGGTGGTATGTGGAAGGCAGATTCAGATTTAATAGTTTTACTTTCGACTTTATCTGATGAAGAAGTTGTTATAACAGATAGTTATGGTAATCCTTGTAAAGTAAATAGAGAAGAATTACTAGAAAAATCCAAACAAAGACACCAAGAACAAATGAATGCTTGGTTACTCGAGTTTAATGAAGTAAATCGACAAAGATGAGTCGTGGTGTTTTAATTTTTGCGTTCAATAACGACAAAATTGATTACCTAAAACAAGCAAACTGGGTAGCAGATAGAGTATATAGTTATATGAATACTCCAGTTACCATCGTAACTGATGAGAAAAGTATCGCTGGAAGAAAGTTCGAACATAATTTAGTGTTATCCGATGCGATATCAGGCGGATTAAGAAACTTTGACCACACATCAAACGACAAAGTTGATCAATGGTACAACGCCAATAGATTTCAGGCATATGAATTATCACCGTATGATGAAACGATTATCATTGATAGTGATTATGTAGTATCGAGTGATCAACTACTACATTTATTTGAGAATCCACACGATGTTCTATGTCATCGAGATGTTTATGATGTGACTGGACAAGATAGATTTAAATGGTACAGACATTTTGGTAGATACGAGATGCCTCATTATTGGGCAACAGTTTTATTTTTTAGAAAAGGAGATTTTGCTAAAAACTTTTTTGATGTAATGACAATGATTAGAAAAAATTATCGTCATTACGGACTTATCCATAAGTTCTCAACTGGAATGTATAGAAACGACTATGTGGTAAGTATTGCTTTATCAATAGTCTATGGACACAATTTAGATTCTATTCCTACTATACCATGGAATTTACCAAGTTTATATGATGATGTAAATGTTGAGAAACTAGAACACAACAAGTTTATGTTGAAATTTGAAAAAGATATAAATGGAAATAAAAAACCATACAAGTCATTGTTGAAAGGTTCAGATTTTCATTGTATTAATAAGTTTGCACTGGAGAAATTAGTCAATGGTTGATGCAGAAAGAGGTTATTTAATTGTCGCTGATAATACTAAAGATACTGATTATTTAAATTGTGCAATTGCACTTGCCCGAAGTATAAAACTTCATACACCGAGTGCACAAATCGCATTAATGACATCAAGTCATTTGCCAGAAGGTGTTGGTATTTTCGATTATATTGTGGGGTTACCATTTGGTGATCAGGCACCAGATAGTGGTTGGAAGTTAAAAAATGATTGGCAGATATTCTATGCTTCTCCTTTCAGACAAACTATTAAGTTAGAAGCAGATATGATTGTTCCACACAGTATCGAACATTGGTGGGACATATTACAAAAGAAAGATGTTGTTCTATCAGTTGGTGCGAGAAATTATAAAAACGAATTTACAAATGATCGATCGTATAGAAAGATATTTGATTTAAACAAATTACCAGATGTATACAATGCAATTACATACTGGAGAAGAAGTCAAGAAGCAAAAAAATTTTTCGACTTAGTTAGAGATTTATTTGACAATTGGGACGAAGTTAAAAAATCTATAAAAGGTGGTGATAGTGATCCTGGAACTACTGATGTTATCTATGGATTGGCAGCAAAGATAATTGGAGTAGAAAATGTTACTTTACCAAACACATCATATCCATCGATGATTCATATGAAACCACTGATTAATCATTTATATGGAGATGATTGGACAAAAGAAATGGTATGGGAGTTTGATAAATCCAACATCAGAATTAATACGATAAATCAAATGTATCCATTCCATTATCAAATAAAAGAATTTAGTAAAACATTAAATGAATATTATGAGCAATTTTTTTAAAGCACTGAAAAACAGAAAAACAATAGAGAAACCAGAACACGAATTCAGACTTTATTACGATAAAGAAAATGGAAAACCTTTGTTCTACAGTATGGAAGATAAGGAAGGTGATTATGTTATTGTCGATAAGGATACATATGCTGAAGCACCAATGAGTATTCGTGTTGTAAATGGAAAAATTAAAAAGTACATTTTTAGAGATATAAGTAAGTTGGTATTGGGTGGTGATATGATTACTTGCCACAATGATGATATCTCTATCGTCACATATGAGAATGGAACTAATTGGAGTTTAAGACAATATGAAAATTGATATTGCCGATTTGGATGTAGTTTATCTTTCTTATGATGAACCTCAGAAAGAAGAGTTCTGGGTTAAGATTAAAAATATGGTACCGTGGGCAGTTCGTGTAGATGGGATTGATGGGAGTGATGCTGCACACAAAGCAGCCGCTGATGCATCACAAACAGATAGATTTATTCTAATAGATGGTGATAATTTACCAGATCCAGAGTTCTTCAACTTACAACTTGATATGAAAGACGAACAGTATGAAAAAGCAGTATTTCGTTGGAGAGCAAAAAACAATATCAATGGATTAATGTACGGTAATGGTGGATTGAGTTGTTGGACAAAAGACTTTATTTACAATATGAAGACTCACGAGAATAGTGATGGTGATGATGAAACAAATGTAGAGTTTTGTTTCGACCCATTATATTGGCCAATGCACGATTGTTATTCAATAACTTATCCCAATGGTTCGGCATTTCACGCATGGCGAGCAGGATTTAGAGAAGGGGTAAAGATGTGTTTAGACAGAGGTGTTAAACCATCAACTGTTCAGTTCAAAGATAGTGTACATAAAAGAAATATGGATCACTTATCTATTTGGCAGAACATAGGTAGTGATGTGGAATTTGGAAACTACGCAATACTGGGTGCTCGTATGGGAACATTTAGAACGATGTTACAAGATTGGGATCATACGGAAGTACAGTGGTTTCCTAATTTAAAAGAAATATGGGAAACGGAAGTTGCAATCATTCCAGAAGAACAAATTATCAATGCTTCATTACAAATAGGTCAAGCATTACAAACACAGTTAGACTTACCAATTATGTATATGGAACCTCAACAAAGTGCTTTCTTTAAACAACACTATATGAGTAATTGGAGAAACTTAGGACCTACTGTTAAAGAGATGGATGTTATTAGACGAGCAGAAGGTTGGTAATGAATAAAGGTGATGGACACGATAAAAACTTTAAATCTCAATTCTTAAGTGATGCAGAAATTGCAAAAGAGAATTTAAGTCAGATTAGTACAAGTTTTTGTCTTGCGAAATGGAAACAAGTTAGTTTACATTTACCAACAGGACTCAACAACAGTTGTTATCATCCACCTCTACATCAAATACCATTAGATAACTTAGAATCTAATCCTAGTTCACTACATAACACTCCACACAAAAAACAACAACGACAACTTATGGTGGAAAGTAAGAGACCAGATGAATGTAGTTATTGTTGGAAGATGGAAGACTTAGGTAACCTTAGTGATAGACATTATCGTAGTGGAGAACCTTGGGCTAAAAAAGATTTCAATAAGATTGTTCAAAATCCAATGGATGATATTAACCCAAGTTATGTTGAAGTAAACTTTAATAATGCGTGTAACTTAAAGTGTAGTTATTGTAGTCCACAGTTTTCAAGTAGTTGGGTAGCAGAGATGAAAAAGGATGGTGCTTACCCTACATCAACACCACACAATGCACCGGAACATTTTGTTGGTAATAGACTTCCCATTCCACACTCACAACCCAATCCTTATGTAGATGCTTTTTGGAAATGGTGGCCAGAACTATACAAAGACTTAGATCACTTTAGAATGACTGGTGGCGAACCACTAATGGATAAGAATACATATAGAGTATTCGATTATGTATTGGATAACCCAAAATCAGATTTACATTTAAATGTAACAAGTAACTTTAGTGTAGAACAAAAGTTGTGGGACAAGTATCTGTCTTATGTGAAACAATTATGTACTGGAAAGATTGAACATTTTATGCAGTATGTAAGTGTAGACACTTGGGGTAAACAAGCAGAATATATCAGAGAAGGATTAGACTTTGATTTAATGTGGAGTCGTGTAGAACAATTCTTAGAAGAAGTTCCAAACTACAGTAGTCTAACTTTTATCATCACTATGAATAACTTGAGTGTTAGTAACTTACATAAGTTGATGGAAGGTATTTTAAAACTTCGTAAAAAGTACAGTAAAGACTTTCAACGAGTTTGGTTTGATACTCCAGTATTGAACACCCCCACTTGGCAGTCAATGCAAATATTACCACCCCCCTATGTGAACAAGTTAAATAGAGTTAAAGAATTTATGAATGATAACTTAGAAACCCCAGACGATTTATACCACGGTTTTAAAGACTATGAAGTAAAGAGAATGGAAAGAGATATTGCTTGGATGAAATCTCCTTTAAAAGATGGTTACATCAATCAACAGAAAGCAGATTTCTATCGTTTCTTTAATGAATCAGACAAAAGACATAATAAAAATTTTTTAGAGTATTTCCCAGAAATGAAACAATGGTGGGAAGAATGTAATCATTACTCAAACAACTTATGAATAAAACTATATTAGTAGATGTAGACGGTGTATTAACAAATTGGGAATACGCGTTCGAACTATGGATGAAGGAACAAGGATATGATCAAGTTGAAAATGGAAATATGTTATATCACATCCCAGTTAGGTTCGACATCACAAAAGAACGAGGGATTGAGTTAATTAAATTTTTTAACGAAAGTGCAATGATTGGTTTTCTTCCTCCTTTGAGAGATGCAATAGAATATGTAACCAAACTAGCCGATGAAGGTTGGAAGTTTATTTGTATTACAAGTTTATCTACTAATCCATATGCACAAAAACTTCGTGAAAGAAATCTTAAAAAATTGTTCGGTGAAAAAACATTCTTAGAAATAAACTGTATCGAAACTGGTGCAGACAAAGATGAGGCATTACTGAAATATAAAGATAGTGGTATGTGGTGGATTGAAGATAAACCAGATAATGCTTTAGTTGGTTCAAAACTTGGACTTAAAAGTCTTGTTATGGAACACGGATACAATATGAATGATGAAAGAGTTCGTTTAGTAAAGAATTGGAAAGAAATATATCAAATCATCAATGGTGAAGATGTATGTGGTATGAGTAGAAAATAATAGGAGTAATAATATGAGCGAAGAAACTGGTGTATTTAAGTCATGGAGACATGGCAAGATGCAAGATTGGATTGAGAATGAAGTAACCGAATGGGCAATTGGACAAGTCACATTTCACTTTGGTGTTGATGATACTAATGAGTTAACTAAAGAACAAATCATAGAAGTGCACGATGAATCAGAAGACCTCTACGACTACGACCCTACACTTGCTAGAGGGTTTCGTAATGTTGTTGAGAGGTGGGAAATGGAAAACGAGGATTATTTGTAATGAGTGAATTATGGGTAGAAAATATTGAGTATCATCAAGTTAATACGACCAAAACTTATTATCTTGATGAAGAAGATGTTATAGAAACATTTGGTTCAGTAGAAGAGTTTCAACGACTATTTGATGAAGGTGATGAAGAAGCCGAACAATATGTTTATGACGGTGATTATGAGCGTGATGATAATTGGTGGACAGACGATAATGGTGGATATGATGTAGAAACCTCAACATCTTGGGAGAAAGAATAATTTCACACGAAAACGAAACAGATTTAGAATTTAAACAGAGAGTACTTGATTCAAAAAGTGCTAGTTTCTGTGGTGCTAAATGGTATAACGCTACCATATGGTTAGGGAGTGGTATGACTACGAGTTGTCATCATCCACTACCTCACTATGTTCCAGTGGAAACAGTTATCTCAAATCCAAAAGCCCTACACAATACCGATAAAAAGAAACAAGAAAGACATATGATGCAGTGTGGTGATAGACCACAAGGCTGTGAGTATTGTTGGAAAATAGAAGATATAGCAAAAGATAATATTAGTGATAGAGTTTACAAATCCAAGATATATTCCGATGAAGATTTATATACTGCATTTATAACAGATCCAAACGAAGACATTAACCTAAAGACATTAGAAATTGCGTTTGACAGAACTTGTCAATTTGCATGTAGTTATTGTAATCCTGCATTCTCAACACAATGGGTAACTGATTTAAAGAAAAACGGTCCATATGTTGAACTTATATCAGATGGAAGAAACCACTTCACACACGAACACGAAACATCCCAAAGGTATAAACCCAAAGAAACAAATCCTTATGTAGAAGCATTCTTTAAATGGTGGGAGAGTGATTTACACAACACATTACAAGAATTAAGGTTGACTGGTGGTGAACCTTTAATGAGTCCTCATACTTGGAGATTACTCGATTGGTTTAAAGAAAATAATACCAATACTGACTTTGCTATGAATAGTAACTTGGGTATTAAAAAAGAAGATTTGGATAAACTAATTAGTGCTACACAACATATTAATAACTTTCATTTATATACAAGTTGTGAAGCAATAGGAAACCAGGCGGAATATATTAGAGATGGTTTAGATTGGGAACAATGGAAAAAGAACATTCATAAATTACTTTCCGAAGGTAACTTATCTGGTTTTCATATGATGTGTACAATTAATGCATTGTGTTTAGAATCACTACCAGAGTTCTTAGATTATTGTATAGAACTAAAAGAAGAGTTCGGTAGAGATTATCCTACATTTACTCTAAACATTCTGAGATTCCCAAGTTTTCAAAGTCCATTAGTGCTACCAGAAGATATTAAGACTAAGTTTAAGAACAATCTACAAAAATGGTTGGATAAAAATAGAAGTAATCCAGTTCTACACGAGATGGAAATTAATCAAACCCAACGTCTCATAGATTACTTGGATGTAGTTAAAACTCCACATTCAGAAGCATTTGATTCTCCGGCTCTTCTTAATGACTTTGAAAAATTTTATTCACAATATGATCAAAGAAGGAATAAGAATTTTACGGAAACTTTTCCTATTATAGGTGAATGGTATGAAACACTATGAAACTAAAACCATCACTTAGTTATTCTGAATTTTATATTACAAATGTTTGTAATCTGAACTGTGAGGAATGTAATCGTTTCAATAATTATCATTTCAAAGGACATCAGAAATGGAGTGATTATGAAGAAGATTATAAGGAATGGGGCAAACATATTAACTTAGATTATGTGACTATATTAGGTGGCGAACCACTTCTCAATCCAACAATTAATGAATGGATTAAAGGTATTCGTAGTATATGGAAAGAACCTACTATTGAAATTACTACGAATGGATATCGTCTAAATTATGTGAAAAATTTATATGAAACTGTAAGAGATAACAATGTTTTCTTTCATGTCAGTATTCATAATCAAAAAGATTTTGAAAAGATTGAAGAATTTATTTTTGACTTTCTCAAAGATGCTGAAAAGAAAACAATAATTCCAGATGACATTGATGAAAGATGGAAATCACAATACAGACGATTTGAAAAAGATGGATTGGGTTGTGACTCATATAAAGACTTTGAGAATTTACCAGAGGAACAGAAAAAAGTATGTATTGAGAATGGATTAAATGATAAAGACTTTTTGAAGTTTAATACTTACTACGAATACAAAGACAATAATGGTGTATTGATATTAGTTTACATAGAAGATATGTTTTATCATAGTGCTGTACAAAAGATAGACAATAAATTTGTACTACATAATAGTGATGTAGATACTGCACACAAAAGATGTTATGGAAAGTTTAATCATCATTTCATAAAAGGGAAGTTATACAAATGTGCAATTTCTGGAGTATTACCTATGTTTGTTGAACAATTCAATTTTGATATGTCAAAAGAGGACTACGATTTACTACATTCATACAAACCACTTTCTTTGGACAATATAGACGAAATTGATAAATTCTTGGAAGAAATTAAAAACCCAATACCACAATGTAAATTTTGTCCAGATGGGTTAGGAGAAAGTTTTAAATTGAAAGCAGTTAGT
>Ga0255766_10000323_pt1 | contig 42472 bp, 36 predicted proteins | sample 071ome_23_FD_179966 | JGI IMG/M metagenome (GOLD analysis project Ga0255766, IMG submission 179966) | Coastal salt marsh microbial communities from the Groves Creek Marsh, Skidaway Island, Georgia - 071403BT metaG (version 2) | ecosystem: Environmental > Aquatic > Marine > Intertidal zone >...
TTACTTTTTATTTATCAAATAATTGAGTTAAAAGAAAAAAGATTGCTTTTGTTTTTCTTGCTATTTATGATTTCTTTACAATTTTTATTTGTATCTGGTGACACAACTAGGTACTGGTACTTAATAGTTATTGGAATTATATTTTCTTTTAATTACTTAAAAGCAAAAAAAGTTTTACCCATACTTTTGTTTTTAATTATAATTTTGAATATTATTACACCAAAATATTATGTTTTTAATGATGGGAATGGAGTTATGTACACTACGCCTAATGATTCTAGGATTCATTTTTTTGATATTTATAAGTTATTGCATAATTAGTTATAAATATGATTCATTCCTTAAATTTTTCAAAAATTTTTGATAAATATGCTGAAAATTACTCTGATTTTGTTATCAGCTATACAGTACGAAGAAGATATGAAACAATAAGTAAACTTTTAAAAGGTGATGTTTTAGAGCTGGGTTCAGCTAATGGTCAGATACTAAAGTATAAAAGCCAATATAGGTCAATATTGCTTTCAGATATATCAAATAACATGTGTGAGATTATCGAAAAAATATATAAGAAAAAAACGTTATGTATAGATATAGATTCATTTGATATAAGGCCAAAAAAATTTGATTCGATTGTAGCTCTTGATGTTATCTGTTATTCAAATAATCTACATTCTTCTATTCAAAATATTAAAAATCATTTGAGACCCAAAGGCACTGTTTTTATCTCCACTTTTAACCCCAGAATGAAATTTTTGTTGCAAGTAAGAAAATTTTTAAGCAAATATACAAATTTTAAACATCTATGGATCGACGAGAATATTCCAAATAGTTATGAATATATAAATATCGCAAAATTAAAAGTAGCACTACATGAACATAATTTAAAAATTATACAAATTTACTTTATTGCACCATTACCTTTAGAATCCTTACATAGAATGAATGTGATATTAGAAAAAACATTTTTTAAATATTTAAGTTCAAATATTGTTTTTGAGATATCTGAAGATTATTAAATCTAATTAAACAATTATTTCAATTATTCAATATTAAAGTATCACCTGCAATCTTCTCGTCGACAAATAAATAATGAATCTATTTGTAGAGACTATGCAAAATCATCAGCTTGTAAAAGAACTGTCTTAAGTGTTTTAATTCCTATGTATTATTTTTCGTAATATAATTTAACAACATCAATGTAAAAGATTAACTTCAAATAATTACTACAATACAGCTATACCTTAGAATTAAATGAAAAAATATATATCACGATTCCTCAAATTTTTAATTCGGCAAACGTTATATGTTAATTTACATTTTCTTTACGCTTATTTGATTACAAAAGCAACACTAATTAACCACTCAAAAAATAATGATAGTATTCTTGTGTTCGGTAGAGTAAGCTCAGATATGGACCTACTCATTAAAAATACAAATTTTAATTACTATTATCTACATAGGCTTCAATTTTTTATTCCATCAATTTTTTTAGATAAAAAATTACTATCCCAAAGAAATTACTTTAATTATCAAGATAATATTTCAAACACTCAAAAAACAGTTCTTAGAAAACATTTATTAAAGATTTTAAGATATTTCAAAAAACATGGAAATCTGCAATATATTTTTACCGCTAGTTTTAACTATTTTGAGCATCAAGAGTGGGCAAATGCAGGTAAGGAGTTAGGGATCGAACTAATAGTATATTATAAAGAGAGTGTTATTTCAGAGGGTAGAATTGAAGGATATAAGCACTATATATCGGATGCTGCAAAATCAATTAATAACGTAGATAAAATTCTTGTTTATGGCGAAACGGGACTAAAGCAATTAGAAGATACAAACTTGGTAGATAATAATGCAATAATAAAAATAGGTTCTTTGAAAACTGATGAGTTGTTTAATCAAAATAAGAAATTTGGTAGTAATATTTCCAGAAATGCAATTACCTTATATGCATTTCCTTGCGATGATTTTCAAGAAAATTTTAATGCAAATACATATTATTCACAAGTTTGGCAAGCTGGTTACTGGGCTCCAAGATTGTGGAAGGATACAATTAATTTATTTACAAAAATGTCAAACAAATATAAGGATACAACTTTTATTGTCAAAACAAAATCTCCAACAAGCACTGAAGCTGTAAAAAAGTATATTGATGAAAAAAATTTCGAGAATTTAGTTTTTACACATGAGTTATCGACATACGAAGTTTATGAGAAATCATCACTAGTTATTGGATTTAATTCAACTGTATTGATTGAAATGTTAAGCACTGATGTTCCCTGCTTAATTCCACAATGGCATGAATCTAAAAACGCAGATTTAAAAGATAAATTATTGCTCAATAATAATTCAGATGCGTATAACTCTGTAAATAGTGCAGAAGAATTTACGAATTTTATTGAAAAGTTTCTTAATGAATCATCAGAACTTAAGTTAAATATTGATAAAAAAGAAAGAGATAAAATAGTTAACTATTATCTATATTCTGTTGATGGCAAAGTGATCGAAAGACTCGAGGAAATTCTTAATGCAAAGTAGTGAAACTTCTTATATTGAAATTTTAAATCATGAGTATTCTTCAGAAATTTTAGATTGGAGAAACGATAAGATAACAAGAAAAAATTCTATCAATGAAAATTTTATAGATAAGAATGATCATGATTTATGGCTTAAATCAAAAATAGAATCTAATGAAACTATTCTTTTGATGCATTTTTATAATAACGAACCTTGTGCATTAATAAAATTAGACAACATTAATCGAGGTAAGTATGGTATAAGCATAAATATTAATCCAAAATTTAGAGGTAAAAAGCTTTCTTCACCCATTATTAATCAATCTTTGCATTACTTGGTGAAATCGCAAGATTTAGACGAAATCCTGGTTCATGCATCTATAAAACCATTCAACACACCAAGCATAAAATCTTTTGAAAGGTCTGGATTTATCAAGATTGAAAATAAAAACTCAAATGAACTTTTATTATTTTCAAAAAAATTATCCAAAGTTAAGAAAATACTCTTTTTGGGATATTCTCAAAAAGAAACTAAATTAATTAATTTTTTGAAAGGCTATTCGTATGAAGTAGTTCATAAAGATACAAAATTAGAAAGAGATGGTTTAGCCGGATATGACTTTATTGTTTCATATGGGTACAGGCATATAATTACTGAAAATCAACTATCTTTTTGCAAACAGCCGCCTATTAATTTACATATTTCCTACCTTCCTTACAATAGAGGCGCACATCCTAATTTTTGGGCTTATTATGAAAACACTCCACACGGCGTAACAATTCATAGAATTGACAAAGGGATAGATACAGGACCCATACTCCTTCAAAAAAAAATAGATTTAGATGAAAATATTTCTTTCAGGGTTTCATACCACCAGCTTCGATCTGAAATTGAGAAGTTATTTATGAACAACGTGGACAATCTCATTTTTTCAACTTTAAAGCCGTTCAACAATTCTTTTCCAGGATCTTTTCATTTAGTTAAAGACCTACCAAAAAATGTAAATTGGGATTTAAATATAAAACAATTCAATAGACTTTCAAGTTAGTTTGAAGTATTTACCAATGCTGGTTATCAATTTTTGTATGCTCAATAGTAGAGTTAATTTTTTTTAACTCTTTATTGTGTGTAAATAATTTATCTATCTTGCTTAAATCATTTTTTTCATTTTTAAAATTTAATTCTTTATAAATTTTAAAAATCAATTCATAATCTTCTTTGTAATCCAAAGTAAGACGCAGGTCATTATTTTCTAAGCCGTAGTCTTTTTCAAATGATCCTAGTTCAAAAAATTTTGAATTTTTTCTTATAAAAAGAGTTACGTGTTCTAGTTCCTCTTTAGTGAGTTCATATTTTTTTAATGAAATTAAAGACTTTTGTTTTATACATTCAACATCATTTCCTCTTGGAATCAGCCTGTTAATAATGTTTGAAGAGTAATCAAAATTATTCTCAATATGGAAATTAACAACATCTTTTATTACATTTGGGTCAATCAAAGGATTGTCTCCAGTAATTCTTACTATATTTGAGCAATCGAATAATTTCAGAGCATCTAAATATCTTGATAATACATTATTTAAAGACCCTCTTAAATAAGGTATATTTTCATTATTTAAATATTCACACAAATCATCATCTGTCTTATCGGTTGATGTTAAAACTAGAACATTATCAAACACATTAGATAACACAACATTTTCATAAACTCTTTTAATTACAGTTTCTTCCCCTAGAGGAAGTAAAGACTTTCCCGGCAATCTCGATGAACTCATTCTTGCTTGTATTCCACAAATTGTCTTCATATTTAATTTTATTAAAAATCCTCTTCGGATATTGGACTGTTTTCTTCTAGATCTTTAAGACTTTTACTTCCTAGTAAGTTTTTATAAAGATGTGGGTGTAGTCCTGAAGAAGGCCTTACAGATCTTGTATTATTTAATGTAAAAATTTCACCCTTTTTAATTTTTTTTGTTGTAAAAATACTTCTTTTAAGTACTACATTTGGTGCTTCAGATTCTTTTGGTTCAAAAGAATCTTCTTTTAAGGCTGTAAATAGGTCGTTAAGAGAGGATACGTAATGTTGAAACTCATCTTTTGTAGCTGAAAAATCTTTATCAAGGCTATCTTCCTCATCAATCATAATATGTTTTTCAAAAACTAATCCACCTAGAGACAATGTTGCTAATGCTGCACTGTTATTACTAGAATGATCTGATAGTCCTGTAATAACATTAAATTCATTTATTAATCTACTTGTTCTTCCAATTGAAAATTCATTAAGCGGTGCGGGATAAGCACTCAAACAATTAAGAACTACAAAATTATCTAATAAATTTTCCTTCAAAATATTTATTGAATTTTGGACTTCAGCCTCTGTGCAGCCTCCTACTGACATTATCACTGGTTTATTTAGTTTAGAAACAGCCTCTACAAGTTGAATATCATTTGCTTCGTAAGATGCAATTTTATATATTGCACAATTAATTGATTCTAAAAAATCAATATCCTCTATAGAGAAAACTGAAGTAAACGGTATTAAATCTTTTGATTTTGAATACTCAAATAATTCCTCATGCCATTCAAAAGGAGTAGCGGCTTGTTCGTATAGTTGATATAAAGAGTATCCAGACCAATTACTATCTTCATTTAATACAAATTCTTTTGAATTTGAATTTAAGGTTAAGCTATCAGGTCTAAATGTCTGAAACTTGACCGCATTTGATCCACACTCACTAGCAAGGTCTATTAATTTTTTAGCAAGTGAGATATCTTGTTTGTGATTTGCTGAAATTTCAGCAATTATAAATGGCTTATTGTTAATTAGTTCATTTATTTTTAATTCCATAATTTAACTTTAACTGTTTAGTATGAATATTTTAATTCTTCTTGATTTAAAAAACTTCTAACAAGCTTCAAAAACTTTGTTTCTTCTAGAACATCTCTGTTTAATAGATTTTTATCATTTATTTCCAAAAATCTTCCATTATGACCCTCTATAAATTTATCCAGTGGATATGCGACTTCATTTGATAATTGATAATAATATTTCTTCGCCAACTCTATTTTTTCTTCGTTTACTTCGAAGTCTTGACTATTTAAAGTTTCTTTCAAATAATTAAAATAACTTTCCTTGTCTTTGGGGCAATCTACAAAACCATAACTTGAATAGTGACTATTTGCAGACATAATAACTTTTTTTCCTAATATGGCTGCTTCAATTCCAATTGTAGAATTGTAGACAAGCACTAAGTTAGATTTTTTTAGTAATTTGTATGATGTGCTTCTTTCATTATTTAAAACTATTGAAACATTTGAATACTGATTTCTAATATTTTCTTCATACCAACTTGATACAGTATAAAATGTTTCTTTTATTCTTCTATTCTCTCCAGGATGAGGTTTAATCACAAAATTAATACTTTTATATTGTTTAAATAGAGGTTTTAAATTTTCTAACCACTCATACATAGAATCAAATATATTATTCGACACAAATTGACTTGTGTCCCATGAAACATTTGTAAATATTGATACAGTCCTATCCATCTTTTCTGAAATTAAATTATTCGTTTTTGCTTTAAAAAAATCCTGATTCTCGAAGTAACCATTCTCATAATTTTTATCTATATCAAATTTAAAAAAATGTTGAGGTGTAAAACCATAATTAAACTCAATACTGTAATTAAAATTTTTAGACATACCGCCTTCAAAAGTGGCAACATTTAAATTTTTTTCCTCACAAATTTTATAAAGTAATGATTCGGGAAATGATATTCCGTTAAAAACCAGAATACCCTTGTAATCTTCAAGCTTTAAATTATCGAAATATCCCTTTAAGTTTTTAGAATCATTTATTAATTTAATAAAATAATTTTTTGATTCCTCATTCAGATCTGAATGTCTTTTTATCCAGATTATAGATGAACTAACAAGTTCACCTAAATTTACTCCTTCAAAGGTGTAATTCTTTAATTCATCAAAACTGAGTTTTTGTAACTCACTTTCATAATCTACTTTTAAAAAGGACAAATTTATAGTATTTATATCTTTATAAAGTTTTGAATTTACTTTTTTACAACTATAACAAGGCATTTTATTACTATCCGAGAATGGACTACCTCCTAAATGGCAAATGTTCAAAAAGTTAAAACATTGAATTATGTCAATTTTTACTCCCAAATATTTTGTTGCATTTATGAAAGCTCTTAATCCAACATTTAAAAAGTGAGGGGTGTCTAAATTTAAAGAAGGACAGAAAATAAGAATTTTTTCTGCATCTTTATTATTTGAAGACAGCTCAAAATCTTTGTACTCCAATGAATTAAATACTTTAAACTTATTACCTAGAAATCTTAAAAAATAGCGAAATGCCAAAAATAGATTTCTAAAGTTTGAAAATTTTATTTTTTCATACACAAAATAACTTTAATCTAAAAGATCAGAGATACTATAGTTTTAAAATCTTAATTATTTTGTCAATTGAATTATCTTGAAAAAATTTTCTTATGTGTTCAAAGTCTTGTGTTGAGAAGTTATTTCTTTTTTCAATGTCTAAAAATCTTTTAAAGTTAACCTTGAAATTATTTTCATCAACACAATAGCCATTTAATGTTTTGTACATTTCTTCAGATTTTGAATCTTGCTTCATAAGTTCTTTAGTTAAAATTTGTGGAAAAAGTATTGTTGGTTTTTTAAACAAAATTGAAATTAAGTTAACACTTGTGTGCATTCCTATAACAAAATCAATATTTTTAAAGGAGTGGTAGATAGATGTTCTTTTAAATTTGTAATTTTGGATTCCTACTTTTTTAAGGATTCTGTGAAAACTTTTAAAATTGACATAGTAATGTGGCTTAATTATAAATTGAAAATCATAATCTGAATTTTCATCAATACATTCTTTAATATTTTCAAAAAACCTTAAAACATCCTCATAAACATACTTGCCAGCAGCTGGTCCAATATTTCTATCAGATCCAAAATGTCTGACATTTAAAAGGATATTTATAGAATTTTCAAATGCTTTATAATTGCTATCTTCATTTTCTATTAATTCAATGTATTTACTATCAACTCCAGGATATCCTACTGTTCTATGCAAGGTATCTCCTAATTGTTCCACAACAAATTTTTGGTTACTGGCCATCCAAAATTCATAATTTGAAGGAAATTGTTTTATAGGCCTTTCCTTTTCGTCATATTTACCAAAAGGTGTAATAGGTCCCCATTTGGTTCCTTCTATGGTGTAAGAGCTTACTGGTACACCTATTGTTTTTATGGAGTTTTTTTCTATCCAATTAAATATTTTGGTGTTCATTTTCCCAATATCTAAATCATTTCGAGTATCAATTAAAACATAGTCTGGTAGACCATTAAAGAAAGTATCAAAATATTTGATTGGATTTGAATAATGATTTATTACATAATTAACTAATTTTCTAAAGATTTTTGCCATAGGATTGTTTAGATTGTCTCTATTATTTTTACTTATTTTTTTAATTGATTTTGTAAGAATTGGATTTAAGAATAATGTGTCAACAGAAGTAGCAAATGAAATAAATTTATTTTTTACTAGTAATTTTTCAGGCTCATGATCAAACCAATTCAAATAGGAAGGTTTTGCAGTAAATATTAAAACTTGATTTTTTTCATTATCAATAAACTCAAAAATTGGAATTGTAAAGTCTAAACTTGGACTCTCTTCTAAAATCTGTAAAATTTTCAATTTATGTTTATTTATCCTTATACACACCTAAAGAGTCAGAATAAAAATTTGAATATGTAAGTAGCTCGTTGTGGTTACCCTGAGCAGCAACTCTACCCTCTTCAAAAATAATTATATTATCCGCATTTTTAATTGCATTTAACCTGTGTGCTATCACAATTATTGTTAAATCTTCACTTAAAGTCTTGATAAGATTATAAATTTTACTTTCAGATTCAATGTCAACTTGGCTTGTAGCTTCATCCAATATAACGATGTTTGCATTTGAAAGCAACGCTCTTGCTATTGCAAGTCTTTGTTTCTGCCCTCCCGATAGGCCTGAACCATTATCTTTAAATTCAAAGTCGAATTCTTCATCTAAAGACATAACAAAGTCATATATTTGTGCCTTTTTTGTTGCTTCTATTAGCATTTCTTCTGAAGCATTTTCATTAAACCAAACTAAGTTGTTTTTTATCGTAGTATTAAAAACAACTGGGTCTTGGCTAACATAAGCTATTTTGTTTTGCCATGATTCAGACTTAATGTTTGATAACTTGCAATCGTCTACATAAATTTCACCTTTTTGGTAATCATAAACTTTAAGCAATAAATCAATAACTGTAGTTTTACCTCCACCTGACGGACCAATTAATGCAACAAATTTATTTTTAGGGAATGTTAAATTTATATTATCAATATTAAATTTTCTATCATCTTTGTATTTAAAGCTTAAATTTTCAAATCTTATTTCTGAGTTTAAATTTTTAAACTCTAAAGTTTCAAATTTGTTTTCTCTACTACTTGAAGAGATAACAAAATTTCTAATTCTATGTATATCAGGTATTATGCCCTCAATACGTATTCTTATTGAATTTAAGGAGTTTATTGGTGAAATTAATCTAAAAATTATAATTATAAAAGGAACCATTAGAGGCAACCAATCTTCAGAAGGTTGGTCAATAACGTAAGTTCCTACTATAAGCAATAAGGCTATTGAAACAGCATTTATAGTATTAAAAATAGGCCCAGACAAAGCGTTTATTTTATTTCTTTTTTCTATATTCTCTTTATAAATGTAGAGTTTGTTATCTACCCTTTTCAAAAAATCAAAAGATTTACCTGTTGCATTTATAAACTTAGAATTTTTTAATGTTTCAATTAAAAGTGTATTTAGGCTTTCGAGACTCATGATGGTTTTTTGAGATTGTCTTTTTAATCGTTTTCCAAAAAAAGCTTTGACAATAATTGATAAAACTCCAAGTAATAAAAAAGCATTAAGTGTCATTAATAATGAAACTTTTAACAAAACATAACTGTAAACCACTACTATGAATACATTTTTTGCACCGTTTAGGATTTGGATAAATAAAGAACCTACTTGTCTTGAACTTTCTGAAATAAGAGAAAAAATGTAGCCGTATGTTATTTCATTTCTATTATGTTGATCTATTTCGAAATATTTGTTGAGTAATTTATTTTGAATTAGCACAGTAAAATTAGTACTAATATTTATTGAAATAAAATTAGATAAAATATTCAATATTGTTTCAAAAATAGTCAACATAATTATCAGTAGTGCAAATACTCTAATTTTCTCAAGGTCGCCGTCAATATTTAATTGAACTAATAAATTGTTTAAAAAAGATAGTCCCAATTCATTAAATACTTTTTCAGAGTTATCATCAATTATTGGTAAGAGTAAACCAATGCTTATTCCACCTGTTATGGCCCCTATCATTGAAAATAGTAAAGAAAAAGATACCGGTAGAAGAAATTTTTTCAAAATTGATCTGTAATTTAGTGCTAATTTAAAAAGTTCCATTTATTTAAGAGTATATAAGAAAATAATGCTTACAAAAAGAAACCAAGATATAAAATGAATAATATGTCTGATTTCCATATAAGTTTTACGGTTTTAAATCAAGAATATTATGATTCAATAGAAAAATCACTGAAAGCAATTCAAAAAGAAAGTTGCAAAATTACTATTATTTCTGAAAAGGCTATAAACACCGAATTTGATAATTTTGTATTGAATGAATTTTTTATCAATTATCCAGATGAAGTCAAAGACTTAAATCCCAAAATTTGGAAAAATAAAAAACTATTTCAAGCAGACCCTAGGTATGTAAACAAAGATAAGAAAATTAATCAAGCTCTTCAACAAAATTATATTAACGCATGTAGAAAGTATTTTTCAATAAACAAAGTTGACGTAATGTTTTCTGGTGCAGCAGGTTACCTGATATGGACCATTCCCCATACAGTCGCACTTGAGTTTGGGGTATTATCATATAAGCTATTACAAACTGAATATCTAAATCCATACTTGAAAGGTAAACGAATTTGGTTTTCTACAAATTTATTCTGGGATTTAAAAGTAAACGAATCATCAAATTTTAATTATGATAATCAGAAAATTAAGGAGCATATTTCCGATTTGAAGCACTCAATGCTAGTTGATGATTTTAATTGGGCAAAAAAGGCTCTTGAACTCAGGAAAAATTACTCTCCTAATTCGATATATCTGGTCATTAAGAGATTTTTAAAAATTATTTTTAAAAATGATTATCTTTCAAAATTTGCCCTATCATCTTTTGTGAATACCTATTTGAATTTACGCCACTATATTAAAAACACTGAAATAGATTTTAATTATATTCTCTATCCTTTAAATCAGCCAAACGACGAACAACTGCTTGTTAGGGCACCTAATTTTCAAAATAATATTACAAATATCAAAATGTTGGCTGACTGTATTCCTAAAAATATAAAGTTAATTGTAAAAGAACATCCTGTAAATCCAGGAATGATAAAATCAAAAGACATTAAATTACTAAAAAATACTTTTAGCAATTTATATTTTGTAGATCCAAATATACCAATACGTCCACTTATAAAGAAAAGCTCAGGTATTTTTACTATAAACTCTACGAGTGGCATAGAAGCATTAATTTGTGGAAAAAAGATTATTGTTATGGGAAACAGTTACTACAAATATAATAATATGGCTATAAAACCCAAATCAAAAGAGAATTTAAGGCAAGCTATTGAAGAATTGTTGTCAGATTCTAAAATTGATCATAACTCCACTGAAGAAATGTTAAAAACATTACTTAATCAAACTTATCCTGAACCCTGTATATATGAAATAAAAAATAGTGAAACATTTCTTGAGGATGCTTTAATTAGCAAGATTAATATTCTTAAAAACAGCAAATGATAATTATTCTTTTATTACTTTTTTATTTAGATTAATATTTAAAAAATGGATGTAAAAAATCAAAACATTTTGGTTACAGGTGGTACTGGGTCTTTTGGATCAAAGATGATCGAAACACTAATAAACGGCTACAAAACAAATAAAATAATTATCTATTCACGAGATGAACTTAAGCAATCAGTAATGCAAAAAAATTTATCAGATAAATATGGTGCTGAACTCATAAAAGATAAATTAAGGTTTTTTATTGGAGATGTTCGCGATTCTGAGAGGCTTGAAATGGCAATGAATGATGTAAGTATTGTAATTCATGCTGCAGCATTAAAGCAGGTTCCAGCAGCCGAATACAATCCAATGGAATGCATTAAAACAAACATAATGGGAGCACAGAATGTTATTGATGCATCAATATCTGCCGGTGTAAGTAAAGTAATTGCTCTATCAACAGATAAGGCTGCAAACCCTATAAATCTCTACGGCGCCACAAAACTTGCATCTGATAAATTGTTTACTGCCGCAAATAACATAGGAGGTAAAAGTGATATAACTTTTTCAGTCGTTAGATACGGTAATGTATTTGGATCTAGAGGGTCAGTTGTACCTTTTTACATAGATCTATTGGAAAAAAATAATGATACCCTTCCGATTACAGATGAAAGAATGACAAGATTTTGGATTACCCTTGAAGAAGCAGTTAATTTTGTAATTTCATCTCTATCAATTATGAAAGGTGGAGAAATTTTTGTTCCAAAAATCCCAAGTGTAAAAATAACGGACCTAGTACAAGCTTTAGCTCCAGATATAAAAACTGAAATAGTGGGTATAAGACCAGGAGAAAAGCTACACGAAGTCATGTGTCCAAGAGATGAATATCAAAAGATTCATGAATTCGATACCTTTTTTGTTATAGAACCTTCTATTTCATTTAACAAAGGCGAAAATAATTATTCAGAATATGGAGATTCATTGAAAGCCAAAAAAGTTGCAGATGATTTTGAATACAATTCTTTTAACAATGAATGGTACCTTTCAATTGAAGAAATTAAAACCTATATAGATACGTTAAAGTAGTTAATTAGAAATTCGTTTACAGACACTTTATTTGATTTATCAAAAAAACTACTATATTTTTTACTAAGTTCGTTCATCTTTTTTTCTAAAACATCTAGATTTTGAAAGTTAATAATTTCATCATCTTTAATAGTTAATTGTTTTTCAACCATCTTGTCAATTAGAAATTTTTCAACTTCATTTCTATAAACATACAGAAATGGAATTTTGTGTGCTATTGCTATATACTTTGATGTCCCTCCAGCTACTTTACAAAACTTTATATTTTCTGAAGAAAATACTTCTGATAGAGATTTATTGATAAATCTTTTTTTAACTTTCTTTTCATATTTTTCCAGCTTGTTTAGAGGGTCCATTAGATAAACATCTCCAAAATTTTCAAAAAATTCTATTTCATATGAAATATCAATAAGATTTTGATCAGAAACTCCTCCAAACGATAGAAGTATTGGATAAGAATCATTGTAGATATATTGCTTATCTGTAATAAACTCTGGAAATGAATCTTTTGATATTGGAAAAAATTCTGGACCTACTAGTAGTTGCTTTTCTTCATCATAAAGTTCTTTTTGGGACCCAAAATTATAATCTAGAACTATATCCGCATCACTTCCACCTAGGTGATTTAAATCATCAATAATTAACTTCTTTGTCGTAATTTTATTAAGTATATTTCTATTCCAATAACTATCAAATACAACTAGGTCATATTCGTTTATTAAATTTAAATCTATTTCTTCAAAATCTATTATTTCATGATCAAAATTATCTAACCACGTAGGAACGGATTTAATTTGACCAAAAATTTTAAAGTTAAAATATTTAGGATCAAGGCTTGTAAGCAATTGTGTTGTTCTTACTAAATGCCCCATTCCGATATCTGGACTAGATATGGTAATTCCCGCTATAGAAATCAATGTAATTGCTGAAATTCTGTAAGAGCATCAATTGTAAATTCAATTTCTAGATCTGTAAGTTGTGGAAACATAGGAATTGAAACAACTCTACTGGTAATATCATCTGAAATTGGTGTTGCAGATACATAATTTTTAAAACCTTCCATTTTGTTTATTGGTGGATAATGAATTTGGCCAAAAATATTTTTTTCTTTAAGAAACTCTAACAGTTTAGTTCTCAACTCTTTTGAAGGAACCAAAATAGGATATAAATGATATACATGTGTATAGCCATCTGGGATATGCTGTTTTGCATAAAAATCGAAGTCTAAATTTTCATCATAAATGTTTGAAATTTTCCGTCTTGATTCAATTAGAGAATCTAGCCTTAATAAATGCGAATATGCAATAGAAGCTGCAATTTCATTAGGTCGATAATTAAAAGCTACTTTGTTAATATCATAGCCAAAACCAGTTCTTTTACTCCAGTGAGGTAATCCATGACTTCTTAATACGTTTAGTTTTTCATGTTCTTCACTACTGTTTGTGCATATAACTCCGCCCTCACCAGCACCAATATGTTTTGTTGCATGAAAAGAAAAAGTTGAAACATCTCCAAGTGAACCAGACAAATGATTATCAATTTTAGCGGAAGGTGCGTGACATGCATCCTCAACAAGAAAAACACCCGAATCTTTACAGATTTTAGACAGACTCTTCATATCACACATTAAGCCCGCATAGTGTGGTGCAACAACAGCAATTGTGTTTTTGTCTATTAATTTTTCTACACTTGATGGGTCGATTGTCCATGTATCTGAATCTATATCAGCAAAACGAATTTCTGCATTGATATACCTGCCAAAGTTAGCATCAGCTACAAAAGTCAAAGGAGTTGTTATTATATTTTTGTCATTAATATATGAATCTTGATTTAACATTTCTGCAACTAAGTGAAGCGCTGCAGTTCCATTAGAACACATGACTCCATACTTTTTATTCGTTAAATTAGACATGAATTCTTCTACCTTATTTACAAAAGGGCCTTGTGTTAAATAGTCACTATCTAAAACCTCCATAACAAATTTTTTATCATTTTCAGTAACTTGATGTTTCATATAAGGTATTGGATTATCAAATTTTTTCATAATAACATTCTACTATGAGTCAAAAATCAAATAAAAGCTATTAAGCAGTCACGTTTTTAATATGAGAAAGTATTTACTAAAATTTCCAAAACTTACTGGGCCATTAAGAGCTTACTACAACAAATATTTTGGCGAAAAAGAGATTAACTACCTATTTAAAGAATTTAAAAAATATAAAAACAAATATATTTTTTATGATGTTGGTGCAAATTATGGTATTTTCACCTTTTTATTTGGAAGACTATCATTATTTACTATCACTTTTGATCCTATAAAAGAGTGTATTAAATATATAAAAAGAGGTTATATTTATAAAAATATTTTACTTGTTAATCAAGCAGTGTCAGACAAAGAGATTACTTTAAATATAAATATTCCTATTGAAGGTAATGAAAAAATATTTGGGAAGTCATCTATAGCTAATCAATTTGATTTTTCAGAAACAAGAAGCATTCAGACCGTTACTCTAGATCAATATCTCGAAGATATAAAAAAACTAAATACCACAAAACTTTTTATAAAGATTGATGTGGAAGGTTCAGAATATAATGTCATCAATGGTGGGATGAATACACTTACAAGCTTTGATGTCCTCTTACTAATTGAAATCGAAAAACGACACAATAAAAATTATAAAGAAATATTTAATAAACTAAAAAGTCTCAACTTTCAAGCATTTTGTTTTGTGAATAATGATTTAAAACTAATATCAGACGAAGAGGATATAGAAGTTTATATGAATATAAATAATAATTTTATTTTTAAAAATTATTAATATTCTTTACTTATTAAATCAATTTATAATATGAAAATGCTACCTATTAGTTTTAAACAAACTAAATTTATTAATCCCCTCAATTTCTTAAAATCCTTTATTTGGTTTTTACTTAGGAGAATCCAATTAAAAAATACAAAAAAATACAAAAAAATATTTCTGTATGGTTTTAATAAATCTGAGCTTTCAAATCTTTCAATTCCAAAACAAGTTCAGATTGTCCAAAAAACTGATAACGAGACTTTAATTTTAATTAAGAAGTTTAATTTTTTATTAATTTTTAAGTTTTTATTCCAATTAAAAAATATTCGAATTATTGATAAAAACTTTTTTTTAAGCTCAGAAGCCTCGACAAGACTCAGGTTACGATATTATGATTTTTCTTCATTGAAAGAAAGAGAAAAATTTATTAGTTTATCAAATGAAAATTTTGAAACTTTCAAGAGCCTATCTAATTTTGAGAGTGTTGCAGTACTAGGGACAGGTCCATCTTATGAGAATGCAAGAGATATTTTCCTAAAGAATAACAAAGAGATTGTTTCGTGTAATTCGGCAATTTACGATGATGAACTCTGGAATAAAAAATGTAGGATAATTTGTTTTGCTGATCCTGTTTTTCATTTTGGTATAAGTGACGAAGCATTCCGATTTAAAAATAAAGTAATAGAAAGATTTAATTACGAAAAATTTTATATAATTTGCCCAATAGTTGCATTTCCAATCTTGACTGACGATTGGAAAATAGATCCAAATTATATTATTGGTTTTCAGCCAATTTACAAAAATTATATGATTGGAAAAGAAAAACTGTTGCTTTCTCCAAATACAAGCAACATTTTAACAGAATTCATGCTTCCTTTTTCTGTCTTAATTTCTAAAAAGATTTATTTTGGCGGTTTTGACGGTAGAGACAATAATGAGAAAGATTTTTGGAAGTATTCAAAAACAACACATCAAACTTTGAATGAGCATAAGAAAGATCATCCAAGTTTTTTTGATGATCGCAACATTGACAAATATTACAAGAGTCATATCAAGACACTAAATAAACAAGTATTAGAAATAGAAAGTTTGGGGTATGAAATTTATAATGTCACTCATTCAAACATAGATATTTTAAATGAAAGAAATTTAAGTGAATAGTTTTATAAGCCTTGAAAACGAATACCTAAAAATAGAGATAGATGCTTCATTTGGTGGAAAAATAATTGAAATTCTTGACAAAAAAAATAAAGCAAATTGGGTATGGTTTGATATTCAAAAATATAAAAATTTTAATCCTAATCAATACTCTGATTATGATTCTCAATGGATAGGAGGCTATGAAGAATTATTTCCAAGTGATAAGGTAGAAACTTTCAATGATAAAAAATCACCTGATCATGGTGAACTCTGGTCATCTAGGTGGGACATAGTTCACAAATCAAATTCTAGTATAGAGTTGTTTTGTAAAGGCTATTTTTCAAATTCTGAAATTACCAAAACAATTCAAATTCAAAACAACAAAATCTTTGTTAATTATGATATTAGTAAAATCAGTTTGGAGTATTTTTTATTTAAACTTCATTTAGCTCTGCCTATAGAAAAAAATAGTGTAAAATTTAATTTTGATTCCTTCAAAAAAGTTGATGATAATTTTGGAAATATAGTCAATGGTGATAACCTGAATGATTTTTTAACTTCAATTACTCCAAATCAAAACAAGAATGATTTTGTATATTTTTATGGAGTTGATGGAAAAATAAACGTTATAAATAATGAGAACTTGTGCATTTTTGAGTATGACACTAAAGCACTTCCATATCTTTGGATATTTCAGTCAAGAGGGGGTTGGAACAATCTTAATGTTAACGTACTAGAGCCGTGTAATTCTGGCCTAAAAGACTTGGCTGATGCTGTAAAAAGTGACCTAATATACTTACCTAAATCTAACAATTATAAGACATGGTATACAATTGAGGTAACTTGACTAAAAAAATTTCAATTGTTATCAGGTGTTTAAATGAAAATGAAAATCTAAAAATTTTAATTCCATTACTCATAAGCCAAACAGAAAAAAATTTTGAGATAGTTTTTGTAGATTCTGGTAGCAATGATGGAACAATAGATACAATATCCAGTTACCTTGATCGATATGAGAATATTTCTTTATTTCATATTAATAAAAATGATTTTACCTTTGGAAAATCACTCAATATAGGTTTTGAGAATTCCAATGGAGATATAATTATATCTCTAAGCGCTCACTGCTTTCCAACAAATAACCAATGGTTACAAAATATAGTCGAATCTTTTTCAAATAATAAGGTTGGTATTGTGTATGGTTGCCAATCTCCTCATCCGAAGACAATGCATTCAGAGGCTTCAGTTCAAAAAGCTTGGTTCAGTGGCAATTCAAAAATAATCTCAGAAGTATTTTTAAACAATGGAAACGCTGCTTATAGAAAAGAAGTATGGTTAGAAAATAAGTTTGATGAAAAACTTACAGGTTTAGAAGATATTGATTTAGGTAAAAAAGCCAAGGCTAACAATTGGGAGATATTTTATTGTGCAGAAGCAAATGTAGAGCACTTACATAAAGAAAATTTTAAGACGATCTTAAATAGATATAGGAGAGAAGCTGAAGCAATGAAAAATATAAACAAAGATTTCAAATCTGACGAACATGTTATTAAAAATACATTTTTTCATTGCTTTAAAGGTTTTTTAAGAGGAGTTAAATATGATTTAAAAACTTCTAAAGATAGCCTTCAACCAAACTCTGACATTATTAGTATATTAAAGTATAGGTTTAGTCAGTATGTTGGAACCTATAAGGGATATAAAAACGACATGAGCAAAAATAAGATGACCGATCTATATTTTTATCCACCAAAGCTATGATATCTGCAATAGTTCCGATAAAACGAGAGTCTCAACGTGTAGAATATAAAAACTTTAGAGAAATAAATGGAAAACCATTGTTTTATTGGATTCTTTCTTCTTTAAATTCTTCTGAATATATTGATGAAATTATTGTAAACATTGATGACGAATATATTGAAAAAGAGTTAAAAAAATATTTTGATTTTTTAAAATTTGTATACAGGCCAGATAATTTAAAGGGTAATGAAGTTTCAATGAATAAAATTATCGGTTCAACATTAGACGGCTGTAAAAATAATTCTATTATTCAAACTCATACCACAAATCCTTTTCTAAAAGTTTCAACTATTGACACTGTTTTAAAAGAACACTTAAACAAAGGAAGAAACTACTTTAGTGTTACAAAAATTCAAGAGAGGCTTTATAACACCAATGGAATTCCTGTAAACCATATAATAGATGATTTAGTTCAAACACAAGATTTAGAACCTATATATATTGAAAATTCTGGATTTTATATCTTTACTAAAGAAAGTTTTAAAAAAAACAACAACAGAATTTCGAAAGATTCAAGAATGTTTGAAACAAAATTTCCTGAAAATATTGATATTGATAATGAGAGTGATTTTAAAATAGCAGAAATACTTATTCAGGAAAATTTATGAGTATTGTTATTACCTGCCCTCGATATTTTTCTGAAGTGGATAATTTAAAACAATTAATTACTAAGAAAGACTATTCAATTGAATTAGTAACTCCAAAGGGACAAGGATTTGATGCTAGAGAAATGAAAAAAAATTTAAAGAATTCAAAAATTGCAGTTATAGGTGATGACGAAATTAATGATGATGTAATCGATAGTTGTCCAAACTTAGAGCTTATTGTTAAATGGGGAGTTGGAACTGACAATATAAATATTTCAACAAATTTTCCACAAGTATTAAATTCACCTGGTGACATATATATTGATGTAGCAGAGCATGCTATATATTTAATTGGTTCACTTCTAAAACAAATACCATATATACATAAAGAATTATTAATAAATACCGAATGGAATAAACCTATTGGTTCAAGATTGAGGAACAAAAATTTAGGTTTTATAGGATTTGGTAAAATTGCACAATATACAGCTAAATTGTTAAAACCGTTTGATGTAAATATATTTTATTATGATCCATATTCTGAAAAACTAGACAATTCAGTAGCACAAAAGAAAGATCTTGAATTTTTACAAAAAACCAGTGATATCTTAGTAGTCACCGCTTCTTTAACAAAAGAAACAAGGCATTTAATTAATAAACAGTTTTTTAATAATTTAGAAAAAAAACCTTATATAGTAAATGTATCAAGAGGGCAGATTATAAATGAAGAAGATTTAATTTATGCTCTTGATAAAGGAATAATATCAGGTTGTGCCCTAGATGTATTCGAAAAAGAACCAGTAATAGATAAAAATCCACTTAAAGATTTTAATAATGTAATATTTTCAACTCATAATGCTTCCAACACACTGGAAGCAAATAACTCAGTTAACCAGCAAGTCACTGATACTTTATTAAAATGGTTTAGTGAGCAAAACTGAAAATTACTATTTAATAACAGGATCAAGTTCTGGGCTTGGTGAAGTTCTTTCTAAACAATTAAAAAAAAGTGGTTTCAACACTTTAGGAATAGATAAGACAGAAGGATTACATACAGACATAAAAATCGATTTATCAAGAATCTCAAGTGAAAATCTTTTGGAAATCAAAAATTCTTTAAATGGAAAAAAGATTGATTCGATAGTGCATTGTGCAGCAGTTCAAAAAAATTCAAGTAATGATGTTGATGATATTTCAGCAACATTCGATGAAGTTTTTTCAGTTAATGTAAAATCAATTTATCTTTTAGTAAAGACTTTAGAAAATGAATTTGGTGATTTTTCTAAACTATGTTTAGTCTCTTCTGTTCACGCAAAAGCTACAACCGAATCCAACACACTTTATGCATCTAGCAAATCTGCAATACAAGGATTAGTCAAAGGACTTACAATAGAAAAAAATGAAAAGATGTCAATTTTTGAGTTAATTCTTGGCGCAATGGATTCTCCAATGCTGACAGATAATCTTGATAAAAAAGAAATTCAAAACCTAATTAATGAACTACCATCAAAAAAAATTTTGGAACCAGTTGAGGTAGCAAATTTTATAATTGACTTACTTAACCGACATGCAAAAATTTTGCATGGGTCAAGCATTACAGTTGATAACGGAGTTTTAAGTAAGCTACCTACCAAATAAAAATGGGTGTGTTTTTGAAAAATAAAAAAGCATCAGCTTACTATGTTCCATTATTTTTAATATTCTTTCCAATAAATAAAAAATATGGGTTAAATGGATTTCCATTTGAAGGGAAGTTAGAAGTTGTACTTTTTATTATTTTTCTATGTATACCATTTTTGATAAAACAATCAGATTCAATTTCTGAAAAACAATTTCGCTTAATTATGTTTTTTACAATCATATTTTGTTTAATACAAATGTTTTCAGATAATGATAATTACAATGCTTGTTACAAAACTGAGTTTACTCCCACATCCAATTTTGAAATGAATTTTAATATTGCAGACAGTTGTCAATTTAGCTTTGACAAACCTTTTGATAAAAGCATTACTCGTAATGATTATTTTTTAAATTTTAATCAATATCCCAAAAATAATAAAAGTATTGAATATACAAATTGGAATTTATATTTTTTTAATCAAACTGGATTTAATTTTTATGAAAAAAGTTTCTACGGGGGAAGCAATGATTTAGATATACCTATTCATTGGATATCAAAAGATGATAAGTACTCAAGAGTTACTTATAACGAATATGTAGAAATTAATAAGAAAAAGGATGTTCGAGAATATGATTATGGCTTTACTAATTTGATTCTACCTATAGAGCCCTCAAGAAGCTGGCTTTCTTTTGGAGTAAATTGGTCGTCTGAAAGTTATAACAAATTTAGTGAACAAATGAAAATTTCTTATGTTGGAGAAGTTACTGTTACTGTTAATGATGACGAAATAAATTTAGAGCCATCTTACACAAAATCAAAAAGTCACACTTTACTAGTACCTGTCGGAGCAGAAGTAGAATTTGATTATTTTTATCGGTTCAATGGACTAATTAATAGTATCCCTAGCATTCCATACGCCTCGTTCAATCTAACTGATTTAGATGATAATCCTATTAATATTTATGAATCCAAAACTTCAAGAGTATTTGAGCTTATCTCTTCATTTATTTTTCTATCAATTATTCTTTTGATTTTTTATTTTATTTATTCAAAAAACAGTATTCTGGGTCTTAACTTTACAATTGGTATTATTGGAATTTTATTTTTAGAGTTTTTACCTAATTCATATGCAGACATCGTTGAAATTTTTGTTATTTTATCTGTAATCATCTTTATTAAAATTAAACACGAGTATAAGCTTCAAAACTTTCTTTCATCTATATTAATAATCTCTATTTCGTCAGTAAAAAACTTGAATTTGAATAGTAATGTTCTATATTCTCTTGGAGGATCTGATCCGCTTAAATATGAAAGTTGGTCTCAACAGATAGTTTTTTTACAATCTTTACAAGGAGGCGAAGATATCTACCTCTACCAGCCTGGATATAGATACTTGTTATCTCTATTTCATTTATTTTTTGGAGACAGTCATTTGTCGATAGTCATATTCTTTAGATTCTTATTAGTTTTTTTATTATTTTCAATATTTTTAAAGCTTTTTGAAAAATATAATAATCAAATTTCTTTCTTGGGATTCAATTTTTTATTAGCCTATATATTGTTGTCCACATATAGTTCTAAACTTAATTTGTTTTCATCTTTATCAGAATGGCCAACTTGGATTTTAGGACTTATGTTCTTAAATATTTTTTTTAAATTTGAATTTAGCTCAAATAATCTATATGCAATGTGTTTTTTATTAGGCGCTTGTTTTTTGATTCGTGAAAATCAATTTCCAGGTTTAGTTTACTTGGTTATTCTAATTTTTTTTCTTAAAGAGAAAAAACAGAAATTTTTTAAACCGATTTTTATTTTTGGTTTTTTTCTCCTTCTACCTTTTCTTCATAATTTTATTTATGGCGGAGAGTTCGTATTAAATCAAGATGTTTTTATCTCTGGATACTATTACCTATCTCCAAGAGACTTACTGTTTAATTTTCAATCTGTATATGAAACATTTTTATTTCAGTTAAATTTTCTTACAGCAAACCCATTAAATGATAGCGTGAGGCTACTTTCAGGTAAAATCTTTCCCCTTACAGTTAGCGTAATAATTGTTCAATTTCTTTTTATTTTTGCTATCAGGCTTAAAAATGTAACGAATTTAATGTATTTTATTATTCCTTTTGCCTTTCTTGGACCACATCTTTTTTATCAAGTGCATACATATTTTCCAAGACACATTATTCAAGGCTATTTATTTATGGTTGCTTCAACAATGTTGATTAATCTAAACAATAAGAATAGTATTTAATAGTGTATAAAAGATTCCTGTATAGCCTTCTAACATTCTTATCACCAAATTTTGATAATTATATATCCAAAAAATTATCACAATCTAATAATCTAAAAATTGTTGATGTAGGGTTTTATAAAGGTAACTTTTCAAAAAGTATAATTTCCAAAGTTTTGAAATTAAACCCAAGTATTAGAATTAAATTGTATAGCTTCGACCCCAACTACAACATAAATTTAAATAAATTTATGAATTTTCAAAAAAGTAATAAATTTTTATGGTTCCATCATAACGAAGCATTAGGTGACGAGAAAAAAAAGGAAACTTTCACAATCTTAAATGCTTTTCCTTCTTCTGGGTCATCAATTGAAAATATCTTAGAAAATTCTCTTTGGTACAAAACAAGAAAAATTATGTTTGATCCATTTGGAAGAAACACCTCACAGACATCAGTAATTGATGTTGATGTAAATACTCTTGATAATTTTTTCAGTGAAGAACGTGATGTAGATGTATTAAAAATTGATGTGGAAGGTTTTAGTTACCAAGTCTTAATTGGTGCGAAAGAATTTTTAATGATTAATTCACCAATTTTACAAGTTGAAATTTTAGCAAAAAAATTTGAATTTAATAAAAAAGAAAATGAAATTATTGATTATTTAACCTCCATAGATTACAAACTTGTATCTAAAAAGAAACATTATACGACTCATATTTTTTCTGATGTTGTGTGTGTTGATTATTTATTTGAAAATGACGAAGTTACTTAATTCTCAAACAGCAAGTAAGTTGCTGATATTTATAGTGATAGTTATAACACCGTATATTCTTTTTGATTGTAACAATTTTGTTTTTTTTGAATATTTTAAATTTAAGCTATCCAGTATTGAGAGCTTTAATCTCTTAAAAATTAATACGCAATTTGTTTCAAGTACCAATCAAAACTTATTCTGTTATTTAACTGTGTCTGAAGTTATTACAAATCAATCTGGACATCCTGAGTTATTAAAAATATATTTACCAAGAATTAGTAGGGTAATTCTACAACAAGTTTTATTATTCTTATTTTTTTCTTATGTATTAATAGGCAAATTAGATATTAAAAATATTGTAAATAGATTAAACAATGAATTCATATTAATTACAGGCTTTGGTGCAGTTGTTAGTTATTTTGTTGTATCAATTTATGTAAACTTTGAAGAAAATATTTATATTTTAGTATTCATTATTTTTTCAATTTTAAAATCTTTTGTCATGTACAATTACTCAATAAATCATTCGTTTCATTTAAAATTATTTATTTTGTGTCTTTTTCCATTTTTTAGCACCGGATATGGAATTACATGGCTTTTTGATTTTTTACTATATTATTTTCTTTTTAACTATTTTAAAAAACACAATTTTTATAGGAAGAATTTAATATTTATACTATTTTGCTGTTGTTTATTTCTTAGCTTCATATCACCAATTTTAAATTCTCCAAGTTTAGAAACCAGCATTATTAACAATCCATCAGAGTTCAACAATATTGTTGATAATGTTGATTTTGAAAATTATAGAAAAACTTATCTAGAACGCAAAGATATTAGATATTTAAAAGAAAACATTAATGATCTTAATAATTCAGATGTCAAGTCTACCGTGATTAATCTTTCAAAAAATTTAAAGGACACTAATTATCCAAATAGATGGAATATCATGGTGGCTTATTTACCAGATGTTAAATATCATATTCCAAGCGCATTGTGGTACTTGATGTCTATATTTTTGTTTTTTGAAGTTTTTTATTTTATTAAATCATCAAATACAAATGAGTTAAAAATAGAAATCAACAAAAGCGCAAATATTTTAATTTTTTACCCATTACTGTCAATTTTTTTGGGAATAAGTAATTTTTTTAATTCATTTTCTGAGTTGCTCTTTTTTCTAACAAGACGAGCAGAATTATTAAATTTTGGAGAGATACAAACCTGGAGGGGAATAAATACACATTACGAAGTGTTTGGAAATTTGCAACTTTTTATTTTGTGCTTTTTTTTGATAAATTATTACTTTAGTAAATCTCTTAAGAACTATTTATATATAATCTTTTCAATCACTTCAACTCTACTTTCGCAATCAAGGTTTAATACACTAGTATTGTTCATTTTACTTTTCATAGTTGTGATTATTTTTTATAAATCCTACACAAAGGAATTAGTAGTAATTGTTTTAGTAACTTCAGTTATTTTTCAAACTATTCCTACATTTGATAGAGATGAACCTTTCTTTATCGATGAAGACACTTCTTTGGAAGTTACTCTTGGAGAGAATTTAAGCAAAAGTGAATATGGTTTTGAATTTATAAGTGACAGGCTTAATAGAACTTTACCTTGGGCCATGTTTGCCTCTGGTTATAAACCAAGTACTGTAGATTTATTATTAGGACATGGCCCAGGTGGTTATCTAAATATAATAAAATTCACAGAGCGCAACTTAGCATCTGGACCCCATTCTGTTCTTTTACAAGTATTAAATAAGTTTGGTATTTTTGGCCTTGTATTATTAGCTTATTCTATTCTTAAATTGCTACTTTCAAGAATTTTTAGTGTTGACGCAAACTTAAGAATGCTAATATTTTTATTAGCATCAATTTTGTTTAGTCTAGAACTTAAAACAGATTCGCTAATGTTAGCTGATGGAGTTATGATATTTCTTTTTAATTTTCTAAATATATCTTTGCTACTAAAGTTCAATGATAAAAATAGTAAATTCTCTTATTAATTTAGATTAAAACTGAGAAGAATCTTTTTCTACAAAGTACAATATTTAATGAAATGAAAGCTTTAATTACCGGAATTACAGGACAAGATGGAGCTTATTTATCAGAATTTTTACTTTCTAAAAATTATGAGGTTCATGGAATAGTTAGGAGGTCGTCTTCTTTTAATACAGGAAGAATCGATCACCTTATTTCTAAATACGCATCTGACGGCAACTTACAACTTTACTACTCTGATTTATTAGATTCATCATCAATAACTAACTTAATTAACAAAATACAACCAGATGAAATTTATAACTTAGGTGCTCAATCCCACGTTGCAGTTTCATTTCAAAATCCTATTCTTACAACCCAACTGGGTACACTTGGATCGATCACTATTTTAGAAGCAGTGAGACATTTAGATAAAAAAGTAAAATTTTATCAGGCATCATCCTCTGAAATGTTTGGAGGAACATCTAAATTGTTGCTTGACGAAAATTCGCTTTTTAATCCAAAGAGCCCATATGGCGCATCGAAGGTTTTTGCTCATGATATAACAAAAATTTATAGAGAATCATACAATGTCTTTGGGGTAAACGGTATACTTTTTAATCATGAATCTCCACTTAGAGGAGAAACTTTTGTAACTAGAAAAATTTCTAAAGCTGTTGGCAGAATAGCTGCAGGAATTCAGTCAAAATTAACACTAGGTAATTTAGATGCAAGTAGAGATTGGGGATATGCTAAGGATTATATTGAAGGAATGTGGATGATGATGCAACATGATTATCCAGAAGATTGGGTACTAGCTACTGGTGTTACTAAAACCGTAAGAGATTTTGCAGAAGAAGCATTTACACATGCAAATTTGAACTGGGAAGATTATGTCATTACCTCAGAAAAATATTTTAGACCAAATGAAGTTGACTATTTGTTAGGAGATTCTTCAAAAGCAAGAGAAGTATTGAATTGGAAACCAAGTGTTGACTTCAAAGGCCTAGTAAAAATAATGGTTGAACATGATATAAATGAAGCTAAAAAAGATTTTACATTATTAAAAGATAATTTGATTTCACCAACTTGGGAATATCCTAAACTGTAGAGATTATGAAAGTTTTGGTAATAGGCTCTAATGGCTTTTTAGGTAAACATGTAAAAGCTATTCTTGAAAAAGAAAATAAATACAATGTACTAGAAATAAAAGGTAAAAACCATGTTGATATAACGCATCACATTGCACTGGATAACTATATGTCAGAATTTAAACCTAATGTAATAATTAACTGTGCGGCTTTTGTTGGAGGAATTTCTTATGGGTATAAATATCCGGCCAAAATGTTATATGAAAACTCTTCTATGGCAATTAACCTTTACAAACTATCTTTAGAGCACAATGTTGAAAAATTAATTAATCCAATTTCAAATTGCGCGTATCCTGGGAAACTAACAACTTATAAAGAAGAACTGTTTTTCGATGGTCCGCCTGATAAATCTGTTTACAATTATGGAATTTCTAAAAGATTGTATGTACAGCTTGGAAGTAGTTTCTTCGATGAAAACAATTTTTCATCAGTAAATGTAGTAATTTCCAACATGTACGGCCCACACGATCATTTTGATGTTGAAAGATCCCACGCTTTAGGAGCAATTATCAAAAAAGTATATGATGCAAAAAAATCAAATATTAACAAAGTTGAGATTTGGGGTACAGGAAAACCGATTAGAGAGTGGCTTTATGTTAAAGATGGAGCAGAGGCCCTTGTTAGATCTATAAACTTAGAATCGGGACACCATTTTTTTAATGTTGGAGTTGAAAAGGGCATTTCAGTCATCGAACTTGCAGAAATCATAAAAGATAAACTTGAATGGAACGGAGTATTTGAGCTAAATACTTCAAAGCCTGATGGTGTAAATGAAAAAAAAGTAGATGGAAATTTAGGACAAGTAAAATTAGGTTGGAAACCAGAAACAAATTTAAATGATGGAATCCAGCAAACTATAGATTGGTATATTAAGCATTATGGTTAGTGAAAATGTTACACAAATTATTTTTAATGACGAATTGTATTCGAGCATTTTCGATTTAAAAAATATAAAAGAAGGTTTAGATTTTTTTACTTCTGATGATGCATTCATCCAAGTAGGAACGTGGAATTATCAAGAAGGAAAAATACTTGATGCACATTATCACAACACTTTTGAGAGAAAATCATATATAACTCAAGAAGTAGTTCTAGTTTTAGAAGGAAGCATAGTTTGTAATCTTTATACAACACAGGGTGAGTTCATATCAAGTGAGGAAATAAACCAAGGGCAACTAATTGTTCAGTTCCAAGGAATCCACGAATATGAAATTAAAAAAGATAGTAAAGTACTAGAAATAAAAAATGGACCCTATTTTGGACCAGAAAAAGATAGAACAAGAGTAAATGTTAAAAATGATTAGTCAAGTAGAGCCAAATATTTCAAATGAGGACGTTCAAAATGTTACAGAATACATGTCATCTGGATCGTGGATTACTGAACATAAAGTTACAAAAAAATTAGAAGAAAACGTTGCAAGCTATGTAAATAGAAAATATTCGGTCACAGTACCAAACGGAACTATAGCCATATATCTTGGCCTATTAGCATCTGGTATAAAAGAAGGTCATAAAGTAGCAGTCCCAAATATTACTATGATTGCCACAATTAATGCAATAATCTGGGCAGGTGCCCAACCAGTAATTATTGATATTGATAATAGTTTGTGCATGTCTGAAGAGTCTCTGAATTCAGTCTCAGATATTGATGCAGTTATTTTTGTTCCTTTAAATGGAAGAACTGGCTCAGGAATAGAAATTCAAGACTACTGTAAAAAAAATAATATTATATTAATTGAAGATTCTGCTCATGCATTAGGCTCATCTTATATAAATCAAAAATGTGGTTCATTAGGGAATTTAAGCATTCTTTCTTTTACCCCACATAAAATTATTACTATGGGCCAAGGAGGAATGGTTTTACTAGATGATGATGAAGTTTATCAAAACCTAATAGACTTAAAAACTTTCAATAGAGAAAAAGACAAAAGTGATGTTCATAAAGGTTTTGGCTTAAATTTTAAAATTACAGACTTACAGGCATCATTAGGGATATCTCAATTTAACAGACTAGAGGAATTCATTGACATAAAAAAGAAGCTTCATAATGAATATTCAAAATTTATAGATGGAAAATATCTTAAACAATTTGAAGATATTGAAACACCTTGGTTTATTGATTTTTATTGTGATGACCAAAAACAAAGAGAAGAACTTAAATTGTATTTAAGTTCAAAAAATATTGAAACTAGATATTCTTACCCGGCTTTAAGTAGTCAATCTTACTTGCAAGAAATAAACAAGACAAATTTGAGTTATTCTGAGGAGATATCAGACAATATTCTCTGGCTTCCATCATCAACAAGCTTAACAAATGAGGAAATTAAATATGTTTCTGATGAAGTAAACAACTTTTTTAACAATTGAGACTATCTTTATTAGATGGATAACATCAACATTTCTTTAGACGATGTCTCTCTTATTATAGCTACTTACAATGAGGAAGAATCTCTTCCGTTTGTTCTTGATGAGATTAAGGATTATAACTTTGGAGAAATCATAATTGTTGATGGTGATTCAACTGACAATACCGAAATAATTGCGAGAGAATACGGTGCAATTTTTATAAAACAAAATAAAAAAGGATGGGGCAATGCTGTACTTGAAGGTTTTTCAAAATCCAATTTCAAATTTATAACCTACATGGATGGAGATGGATCATATAATCCCGTGGCAATACAAGAAATGAAATCTATGATAGACAGTTATGATGCAGTGTTTTCATCAAGATATAAAGGAGGTGCAAAAAGTCCTGACGATACACCTATTAGAGCATTTGGAAATAAATTATTCACATTTCTAGTACAAATTTTATTTAAGTGTGAAATTTCTGATGCACTATTTTTTTATCCATTATTTAGAAAAGATATTCTTGAGTCATTAAATCTATCTTCTGAGGATTTCACACTTTGTTTAGAACTGCCCGCAGTTGTGCATGCAAATAATTTTAAATATACAGAAATTCTTAGCTTAGAAAGAGAGAGATACGCTGGAGTTACAAAAGTAAATGCATTTTTTGATGGATTTAAAATCTTAGTTGGTATGTTTAAATTAAAATTAAATATATGAAGCTTCATCTTGGTTCAGGTAGTAGATATTTACAAGGCTATACTCATATCGATATTTCTGAATTTGAACATATTGATATTAAGACATCAGTAGATAAGTTAAATTCATTAAAAGATGTTAGTGTTGATGAAATTTATGCATCTCATGTTTTAGAATATTTCGATCGAAATGAAGTGCATGCTGTACTTTTAGAGTGGAAAAGAGTATTGAAGAAAAATGGAATTTTAAGACTTGCAGTGCCAAACTTTGAAGCATTGATTTCTGTTTATCAGAACACAGAAGAAATTGAAAAAATTTTAGGTCCATTATATGGAAAATGGAATGTTAATAATAGTGATTACATTTATCACAAAACTGTCTATGACAATAAGAGCTTAACTTCACTTCTTCAACAGCTAGGTTTCAGAGAAATAAAACAATGGGACTGGAGACAAGTTTTTAAAAATAACCCTGAATATGATGACCACTCACAAGCATATTTTCCTCATATGGATAAGGAAAACGGAATACTCATCAGCCTAAATATTGAGTGCAAAAAATAATGCAAAAAAATATAACTAAAATTTCATCTTTTTTTATATTTATAATTTCTTTATTTTTATCTTATTTCATAGGAGAAATATTTTATAACTCAATAGATGGAACTGACTTTTATAGATATTTTAGATATATTGAATATTTCAATGGCTCAATAGAAACAACATCACGAGAGCAGGGATTATTCTATTTTTGGTTCATTTCAAATTTTGTTGAATATTCACATAATTTTTACGTTCCAGATAAGTGGGAATTTATATATAGTTCAGCAATTCAATTAGGCAATTTTATTTTATACGTTATTGGTTTAGTTGGCTTATATATTTGGCTTAAATCAAAACAAATAAGTAAAGAAAATATATTCTTGTCTTTTGCTGTGCTTAACTTTTTTCCACCAATTTATGGAGGCAGATTAATTATGAAGCCTGAAATATTGGTTTTCTGCTTTTTGCCATGGATATTTTTGTGTATAGATGACTATTTTGAAAATAAAAGTAAATTGAGTTTATTAGTAGTTTCTCCTTTGCTTTCTGTGCTTGTGACAAGCAAAGGCACTATTGCTTTGATTATTTGCACTGCTCTTTTATATTTGTATTACGAAAAAATAAATTATATTAAAGTCAAAGATTTTATATTTCCATTTATAGTATTTTTTATTTTTTCAGGACTTCTATATTATGAAAATTTAAATATCAACACTGTAAGTATATTTAATCATCAAGAATTAGAACAATATTTATATACTGCACCAATTAGTTTTTTTTATAATATAAATCTTCTAGAACTGGTTGAAAATCCATTTAGAAATGCCCATGCGAATTCATTAATTGGAATTACTTTAATTGATTTATTTGGTGATTATTTTGAAAGATACTGGGATCACAATAGAAGTTTATTTTTTCAAAATAGGTCGGAAATTTTTACATTATTACCAAATCCCAGAAGAAATATTTCATTATCATTTTCAATAATATTTATAATTTCATCCATATTTTTTTCAAAAGATAAAAACTTCAAAAAATTTAACAGAGTTTACTTAATCGGAATTTTAGTACTAGCTGCAACTTCTTTAGGAGCGTTCGGACTCCACTTTAATCCGACTAAAGGGGATACTCTAAAAACTCATTACTATTTTTATCTAATTGCTATTTCTTTTACAACTTTGTTAATCCAATACTTTTCAAAAAAAAACTATCTAAAAAATTTAGTATCTACATTTTTGATGATAAGCATTTTGCTTTTTACATATGGTTTTCCTAAAAACTATGATGACAATTATGCAATTAAATTAGTAGATAAACTACCAACCACAGTTAGTTGTAATGTATCTAATAAATATTTTGAAAGTGTCCTAAATAAAAATATAAATTGTTTGAATAGAGAAATTGCTGTATGCGGGTTTTATGAAAATTATTCTACACCAAATGAACATCCTGATGGCTATTTAATATTTAATAATGATGATTTTTTTACTCCTTTAAACCTTATCGATGGCTCAGGTTATACGGTTACAGTAAATGGCTACGCTGAATGCTTACATTATATTAATGGAGGATATTTTATTAATAACAATATTTATATTGAAGACAGAACTCCAAGATTAAACAATGCACTCATGTATTTATCAATATTGTCAATGATTTTTATTACATTTATTTCAATTAAGAAAAAAACTTAAATTAAGATTACTCTTCTTCATAACTTGTTTTATGTTCAAAGTAACCAGAGACTCTTGATGTTAATTCATCTAGATTATCTTCCAATTCAGAAACAATTTTACTGATTACATTTTTTGCCTCTTTTTTAATCTCTTCATCTGTTAGAGTATCTTCAATATTTCTTTTTAACTCGTTTAAGGTTGTACTAGCTGAAGCAATAGTGTTTTTTAATGAATCTTTTAAGTCAGAGGTTAAATCGTCTTCATTGATACTATTTTTTATTTTATCTTTAATTTCTGAGATATTGTTATTAATTTCAGACCAATTATTTTTTTCAATCATGTTTTAATTATAATGTTTTAAAACTTTGCTTTGTCACTAAATCTAAGATCTGGTTTTTTAGTAATTCGTTGTTTTGCCCAACGAGCAGGAGCTATCAACCTAAAGAATGGTGGTAAAAATGGTCTTGAGTATTTTAAAAACTTTAAATTAAATTCTAAGATAAAACTTTTTAATTTTGTATCTTTGATCCCATATATATTTTTAAATTCTTTTGGCAATGTATTAAAAGCAGTAAATGCAATAAAGGGCCAGATTGGTTTTATGTGTTTAGGTACTGGACCCCCCGAAATTATATCTTGAACATCTTTCGCTACATCTGTATAACGCAAGTAATCTTTTTCTTGGGATTTTTCAATTACCCATTCCTTTAGACCATCGTGAGTCTTAGGCATTTTTTCAATATCAACTAAGACTAAATCAGCAGATTTCATATTCTCAAGATGGTATTGGTTCTTCTGGCTTTCTGTTAATTTTCTTACTGTTTTTTCATAAAAATATATTGAAGATATTTGCAAACATGCATGTACCCAAAGAAGTTGTTCATGATTAAGTGCATCATAATAACCACCAGTTATTTCATCATTACCATTAATTACTTCATGTAATTTGTTTATACGATGTGCACTATCATCTGCCTCTTCTTTAGTGCCAAACGTGACTGAATTTTGCAATGAAAGAGTTCTAATTAGTCTTTTCCATGGATCGCGTTGATAAAATGAGGTTTGACGAGCACCAGCAGCTATTAAAGGATGAGCTGCATGCATTAATAGAGCTCTAGCTCCACCAAATAGAACAGTAATTTCTTTATTGACTTTCCACATCATTGAATCGGGACCAAAATAACCAGGATCACTTAACATTATTAAATCGTATAATATTTATAAAATTATATGAAATGAATTAATAATATAATGAAATAAGATGGATTCAATAACATATATAACGTATCAAACTTTCCCTGCTTTTACAGCAAATTCCATACAAACAATTACTCATATAAAATATTTTGCAAGACTTGGGTTAAATGTAACTTTAGTTTTTCCATTAAGAAATAAAGAGTCTGATAGTAATCTTCAGAAATTAAAAAGCTTTTATCAAATATCTGATAATTTTAATTCAGAAGGCACTAAACATTTCTTGCCTTTTAAAAAGATTAAAATTTTTGAAAAATATAGTTATATTCTCAGTCATTTTTTATGGGCTTTTTTTGTTACTAGAAAATATAAAAACAAACATATGAAAAATTATTTCACACGCTCAGAGTGGGTTTTTTATTTCATGTCTAGGAAAAATCATAAAATAATTTTTGAATGCCATCAAATTTCAAAATTAAAAAAAATCTTAATAAAAAAAAGCCTAGATAAAGACAATTCAAAATTAATTTTACTTACAGAATCAATGAAAAATGAAATAGGTCAAGTTGATTCTTCTAAAGTTATGATTTTATCAAGCTCATACGATGAAGAAATATTTTCATACAAAAAAGATATTGAAAAAGAAGAAAAAATTATTTATACAGGCTCTTTTTATAGATTTGGAGAAAGTAGAGGAATCCAAAACTTGAATGACTCATTTAAAAGGCTTTCTAAAGAGGGAGTTGACACAATCTTGGTGTCAAATGATGCTGAAAAAATTTATGAAAATACAAATTTTAGTCACGATGGTTTCACCCTATTTTCAAATCTTAATAGACGAGAAATTTCAGAGATTTTAGAAAGATGTAAAGTAGGATTATTAATTAATAATGAATCTCATCACGCAGAAAAGTATACTTCACCACTGAAGTACTTTGAATACATAAGTATGGGTCTTAATGTTGTTGCAACAAAGAATGAGGCTCATACAAAACTTCCATATCAAGATAAAATTTATTATTTTGATAAAAATAATAATGTATCTTTTTTAAATGCTGTTAGAGCTGCACTGAAAGCAGAAACCTCAATACCTGAAGATCTTAAAATGTATTCAATGGGTAGTAGGATTAATCATATTTTAAATTTTTATAAATAAAAAAGTAGCGCGTTCGGAAGGACTTGAACCCTCAACCCCCTGATCCGAAGTCAGGTGCTCTATCCATTTGAGCTACGAACGCTTGTAATAATTTCCTTTGTTCTACTAGACCAGCTTAACTTATCAATGTTATCTAAAGATTTTTTGCTTAGCTCGGTTCTTAATCCGTGATCTAGAATCAGAGATTCTAATTTATTTCTAAAATCGTCAAAATCATCGTGTTGAAAAAACTCCAGACCTAAATCAAGTTCTACTAATTCTAAATGGGATTTAATGTTTGATAAAAGAACAGGTACACCGCAAGAAGCAAATTCAAATATTTTCAACGGTGATGCATACAGACTCATATGTTCCTCATTGGGGTATGGAACTATCCCAATGTTTAAATTAGATATTAATTCAGGAACTTTTGTATGAGGCACAAAATTTTTGATTGTAAAATTTTCTTTTTGATTTATTTTTTCTATATAGTCAGTGATTTCGTCTAGTTTCTTTTGTGGCCCCCCTACAATCAGAGTGTTCGTTGTTAATTTATTATTTATTTCTGCAATTTCTTTTACAGAGCTCAACACCCCCTTGTCTATTCCGTAAGTTTCCAAAAACCCAATATATCCTATTTTTATCATTTCATTTTTTAATACCGCAGGTTTAAAAAGCTCTCTATCTACCCCATTAGGCAGGTACAAAGGCTCATTTATGGCTATAGATAAATCATTTAAAGATTGTTTTGTCACAGCAATTAAATAGACATTTTTATCTTTTTTTAATCTTGAAATTGAAAATTTTTGTATAAATCTTGCTACACCATGTTTTTCATATATTGTTATATCAAAAAACTTTTTAACTGTAAGTAAGATATTTGGATTTGTAGACCAAACATAGCTCTCACCATTAAAGTATTTTTTTAATTTATTTGACCAAATAAATGTATTTAATGAATAAATAATTTTTTTTAAAATATTAGGTAAAAAATTGTAAATTGAATAACTTGTTATATCAAAGTTATTGATTTCTTTAAACTCAATCCCTTTTTTAACTTCGTAATATTTTTCTGGTCTTTCGTAAATTGTTTTTGTATTATATGTTTTTGGATAATAAATAGAAACATTAAAGCCATTTTCAACAAAACTGTTTGCAATCTGAATTAAATGATTTCCATAAGCCATCTCTGAAGGAAATCTTGCATAAGTAATAATTGCAATCTTTTTATTCATTTGTTCGGACATCCTTTAGACCATGCATCATACAGAGTAATTTGTGAATTTTCGTAGTGAAATTCTTTTTTTTCACCAATTTGGTTTCTTAATTCATAATCTTCCAATAAAAACCCTTTCTCAACTTTAATTGAAAATATGATATCTGAAGCGCTATCTACCTTATCTACTTCATAAAATTTTAAATCAATAAAATTGCTTAGTATCACAGATATAAGAATTATAAATATAACTCTATTTTCACTCTTTCCTAATAAAAGCATAAATGCAACAAATGCAGGTATAAGGTGACCCTCTTCAGTTGGCAGCCTTAGAAAACTTAGTTGGAAAAAAATAAATAGTAACAAAATATAAAAAGCTTCTTTTTTTAGGTCTATCTTGAATTTTAAAAAATTTCCAATGAGAAGTATTGTCCCAACTGTACCCAAAAATGGTACTTGTTTTAAAACAAATCTTCCTAACCTGTCAACTACTGTGTGATTAGTATTAGTTAAGTTAAGCATACAAATTAAATCACTCCATTGACTGTATATTCCCACAGACTGATAAAACGAAAATAAATTGGAATAAAAAAGGTAATAAAAAAATGATGAAATAAATAAAGTAATTAAAAATATTTTTAAACCGGAGACATATGTTTTTCTATAGATGGATTGATACAATAAAATGACAATTAAAAATATAAGATTACTTAGCCTTGTAGATATTGACATGAATAAGAATATTGAGACATATAAGTTAAAATATTTTATTTCATATTTGAATATTGTAAAATAGACTCCTAAGTAGCCAAAAAAGCTTCCTAAGAAATAATCTATTACAGAAAAACCAGATATTAAATAAATTGGTGAAAAAACAATTATTAAGTAAATTAAGAAATTATCATTTTTAAATCTTTTAAAAAAGCAGTAAATTAAGAAATTAAAATTTATCGTTAAGCAAAACTGAAACAGCAGCAAAAGTTGTTCTTTTGAAACAAGAATTAGATCAGATAAATTAATTATCAATCCAACAATTAACTCATACATCGGAAACCCAGGCGGCCTTGATGGAATATAAAGCTTTAATATCTCATAATTTTTAAATGTCCCAAATATTGCAAAAGAATCCCAATCAGATCCAATATTTCCTTTTAAAAAAAATGGAAAAAAAAAGAAAAAAGTCAGAATTGTAGAAAAATAGAAATATACTCTAGGTTTATAATTTAACATTCTCACTCTTAATTATAGAATTAAAAAATATTTGAAAAATTAATAATTACTTTTAAGTTATTTAAAATTCACAAAACGGTCTTTAAGATATAAATATATGAAAAAAAGTAAATTTCTGTTTTCAATTTTGCTACTTTTCCTATTCTCATGCGGAGGAGACGACAGAAGCGTCGAAGTAATTGAAAACACAAATGAACCTGAGATTCAAGAAACTACAACCACCAGCGTTATAGTTGAAGACACAGCAACAACCTCTACAACTTTATTTGAAGAATGTATTGAAGATAATAACTTAAATATTAATTTTGAAGACATACAAAACCTCCAAATCTTTTTGAATCGGTATGGTTTTAAAGCAGGAGAACCAGATGGATACTTTGGTCAAGAAACTGCTGATGCGGTTCGAAGATTTCAAGCTTTTGCAGGCTTAAATCCTGATGGTGACGTAGGACCAATAACTATTGAAAAAATGCAAAATTGGACAGGTTGTGAGGAACAGGTTAGCGTTTACACCTCAGATACAATTGATACAACTACAACAACTGTTGTCACTGATACAACTACAACAACTGTTGTCACTGATACAACTACAACAACTGTTGTTACTGAAAACGTAAGTAATAATTTAAATAATAGTTATGGAATCATTCCCAGCATATCACTAACGAACAATGAAGTTATAAGTATTTTCAAAGGTATTAATAATGAATCTAGTGTTTGCGGTACTCCATACCTTAATAAATTAGATTCAGGAGTTCTAAACCTCTATCAAAACGGTAGTGTCGCAAACAGTTTGTTACCAATGAACAATCTTTATACACAATCACCACACACAACGGAAATTGTTAGTGAATCATCAAGTGAAATTAAGATTAAAATTTTTGGTGATGGTGGAACAAATTATAATTTTTACTTCATAGAACCTTTTACTTCTAGTCTGAAAACATTAAATGCTTCAAACATATCAACATCACTTAATTTAACTGAAGCAACCTTTCAAATTAACAATCTTACACCCGGAGTATGGTTTTACAGCTTTGCGGAGAGTGGTGATGGGACAGTTGTAAAATCATCTGGTAATAGAGAGTTTGTAGTTCTTAGCTCCGATGGTCAAAATGTTACTTCACATAATGGAATAGGTAAATTAATTATTACATCTAAAAGCCAATCAACAGATAAATTTACCAATGTTTCATCTGGACAAGCATTCAATACAAATGACTCTATAAATATTGTGTATATTACTGATCAAATATTAGATAATAGAGAAAATGTTTCAACTTTAATTAATTTAACCGACACAACTATTTCGTTAAAAAATGAAAATCAAGCATATATTTCTGAGGTTTTATTGGTTGGTACAGAGTTAATGAAAGTTATAGATAAAAATGGAAATAATTTTACAGTTGAACGAGGGTATTTGAATACAGAAATTAAAAGTCATGAAATTGGTGTTCAGGTAAAAGCTATAGAAAATTTGAATAAAAATACTTTAGTAAGCAATTTTGCGTATGCAGTATTTAGAAATGAAAAAGGATTACGGTTTCAATTACCTTTAGGACCAGAGCTATCTTCCAGTATATTCAATTTAAATAATTGTAATTATGACAGATATTCGCTTGAAGAAATAAGGACTTTTTCATGGAGATCAAGCGGTTCCTCAACCATCGCAAGTAAATCATCAATTAATAAGGTAACAGCTCTATTTGATAAATCGTTTGTAATCAATAGTGGTGGGCAAAACTATACACCACCTACAATAAATTCCTCAGATCAAGTATCTGGAGAATTTTTAAATGACGGTCCTAGAAATCTTATTGTTAGTGAGGGAAGCAATGTTACATTTAATTTTCAAGGTATAGTAGACGGTTCTTCAGAGACGGAATTTGTAAAATTAAAATTTAAATTAATTCCTGACACAGGAAGTACAAAAAAGACGAAGTACAAAAGCATCTATTTACCTATAGAAAATAAAAATTACAATTTTTCAATTAATATTTTAAAAGTTATATCATCAGAATCTTTTAGTAGTCAAATTTGGGAAGATGATTATAAATATATCTTTGAGTCAATAACTCTTTATGATTCAAGCACAAGCGTAGAGATTAGAAATGATGGGAAAATTTTATATGACTACAGTTCAATACAAAATACGCACGAAGTTTATTATTTGGACCAATTTTCATTTGTAATTAAAAAAGGTTAAGATTTTAATTTCATAAAATATCGGACTTTTTATAGACAATTTTTCTAATTAATAATTATTTAAAAAATATAATAGAATAGCGTCTTGATGAGAAATTTTAAAATATCATATCTTTTGATTATGTTGTTAGCTATAAGTTGTAACACAACAGAAGATATTGAATTTAACTATGATAATGAAATTACTGAACAGGAAGAATCAAATACAGATCAATCTACTCCGGTAATTGATGAAAATCAAAAGGAAATTTCAACAAATTTAGAAATACCTGTGCTGGATAAGCAATACAGAAAAGATTCCAGCTTCATACTTCCAACATTTAATGGCAATTGCCCTCACAAATTAGATGAAATAATAAAACTATTTGATTACTGGAAATCTGAATTTGGATTAAATATTTCATATGATGTTATTGGTGAACCAACATTTGGAACCGGGTCAAGTTTACAACTAGAAAATTGTATAAATAAAATAATTGGAAGTAACCTGGGTCAAAATATTGTACTTACAGGAAATGAACACATTGAGATTATCGTTGGTAGAAAATTTGATAAAGATAATGTAAGTGTTGAAAATGTGGATGCTAAAGTAATCAAATATATAAACTTGCAAACTTATGGACCAATTTCTTATGCGATACATCCAACTGATAAAAATAAAGATTTAATTGCAGATATAAATGGAAATATATTTTTAGCATCTAACAAAGAAAAACTATACAGTGTAGAAAATGTAACAGTCAAAGATAATGGTGGTTTTTTATCACTCAAATACTTAGATAATGATAATTACTTGATCGGATTCTATACGTTCCAACAATCAATTTATATTGATTTATTTCAATTTAGTGATAAAAAAGTAACAAAAATTAAAACCCTTAAAGAATATAAATTTCCAAAATATTATAAATGTAACAAGTCAACACTTCTACTTGAAATTTATAGACATTGTGAATCAGAAGGTGTAGAAAGTACTTACATTGGACATGCTGGTGGAGGAATTCAAGTACATGACGGAGAAATTTACATTGGTTTGGGTGACACAAATATTGCATCAAGTGTCTTCAATTCAATGTATACAACCAGGGATAATAATTTACCGTGGGGAACAATCTTGAAATTTGAATTTAATTACAATTTACTTAAGTTAGTTGGCACTGGGAATCATTCCGAGTCATACCTAGAAGAAGTATGGATTAAAGGTTTAAGAAATCCTTATAGGTTTTCCATTAATAAAAATTCTATTTGGATTGCAGACCTTGGAACAAGTGTCGAAGACGAAATTAATCTAGTCCCACTTAATGAAAATAATGTTGATCTAGGTTGGCCGTATTTTGAAGGAGAATTTGCACATCAACCTTTTTACAATATTTCAGTCAATAGCATTAAACAAAAATCGCCTATATTTTCAGAAAGAATAGGAGGATTGATAGGTGGTCATTTTCTTAAAATAAGTGGAAAAAATTTATATGTCTTTGGCACTTTAGATGGAAGATTGTTTGGATTAGAAATTGTTTCAAGTGGCATTCTAAAATATCAAATTAACATAGAAAATTTAGACTTCGAAGATGGAAATTTTTTACTTTCTATAGAAAAATCTAGAAATGGAATTTATCTTTTGACTTCAAATGGAACAGTAGCAAGAATTGATAATTCTTAATATATTTAACTTTCCATTAAGATTCATTTATGCGTTTTAAAATCTTCACTGCACTAAATTCATTGTTATTAATCTTTGTAATAAACTGTGCACAAAATAATCAAGTAACGCTTCCAAACAATTTTAACAATTGTCAGGTTTCCTTGGATCAAGCAGTTGAAGAACTACAAGAAATAAAGGCACAAAATGAATTGAGCTTTGAATTCAGAATAGTTAGAGAAGTTACAGAAAGAGAAGAGTGCATTGATAAGATTCTAGGTACAAATCTAGAACAAGGAGCTGAACTTAAGAATGGGTTACTTGTTGATTTGGTAGTTGGTGTCATTAAAAATCAAGTTACAGATTCTGTAAAAACTTCAGAATATAATCTTTACTTACTTCAACTTGAAGAAAAAAATATAGAAAATTTAAATTTGATAGAAACTCCTTCATTTGGAGAAGCAAGTGTTAACAATATAGTAGAAGGTTCAAATATAATTACTTATATTAGACATGAAAATCCACTAAATTTTAATTTTTTGTTTTCAGAAGCTGAAGGTTTCATATATGGTGTTGACTCCAACTCGCAGAAAACTTTACTAATAGATATTTCTAATAAGGTTTTCAGAGACAGAGAAGCTGGTTTGCATACTTTTGATTTTATTACAATTAATGACAAAAATTTTATAACCACAACATATACGGGAAATGATTCAAGATACTACTTTTCAGCTTTTGAAATAAATCAAAATTTAGATATTGGTGAAGAACAAACATTGCTTTCTTTGAAATTAGCTACTCAGAATACGGTACATTTTGGAGGTAAAATACTTCAAAATGATTCAGAGATTTTTTTATGTTTGGGCGATTTAAACAGCCCTGGAAATTCGGCAAAATTTGATACAGCTTGGGGTAAAATATTTAGCTTTGAAAAAGAAAGCTTAATCGAAAATCCAATCACCAGTCATGAAGATGATAGAATCAAATATATCGCCTATGGCTTAAGAAACCCTTGGTCCTGCTTCTTTCATAATAATAATATGATTATTCCAGATGTTGGCAATTCACATTGGGAAGAGGTAAATATCCTCAGTAATTATAAAAGTATTATAGATCCATTTTTTTTCGGATGGCCTTGGCTAGAAGCATATTTTGATGCTAATTATAAAAACACTCCAGTTACCGAGGAAGTTAAAAATGAACAAATTGAAAATACAATATATCCAAATTATCTATTTCCACACAGTAATGACTATTGTGCAATTATTGGAGGAACAGGTTTATCAAATTCAAATAAATGGAATAAATACTTCTTCATAGGTGATTTTTGTACTGGTACCATTTGGGCAATTAATTCTGAAGATGAAACGAGAATAACTGTTTTAAACAAAAATACAATTCCATTTTCTATCACAACAATCAATGATTCCGGTAATGGAACATTACTGATTGGTACAACTTCTGGTCAGATTTTTGAATTAACTCTTCCATAACAAACTTTTCTTAAAATATTTATCAAAGTTATGATTAAATATTCTTTTTACTTCTGAGAAATTTTCATGACAATAGCCCAACATTATTTATTTGTCTTTTTATTTATGTTAATATTTTTATTTTTTCTTTGAACCACACAATTTATGAAAAAAAAGATTAGTTGTAATATTGATTTTTATGAATATCAACAAAATTTTTATAGGTTCAATTATTCTCTTAATAATTGGTTTTTTAATTCATATTTCTTTTGCATTGATATCTCTTCCTTTCATAGTGTTTTTATCACTACTCTCTTAGTACTAGAAGTTATCAGGTTTTATCATATGTTTTTGAACAGAATGGGTGTCATTTGGGCGTCAAATAGGCGTCAATACAATTTGAAAGTGGGTAGATTTCTGAAAAACCCTTGTGGGCGCTACAGGATTTGAACCTGTGACTTCTTCCTTGTAAGGGAAGCGCTCTGCCGGACTGAGCTAAGCGCCCTGAAGATTAA